>Ga0224511_10003323_pt1:0-10000 | contig 11501 bp, 3 predicted proteins | sample SF_May12_sed_USG_2_FD_169988 | JGI IMG/M metagenome (GOLD analysis project Ga0224511, IMG submission 169988) | Sediment microbial communities from San Francisco Bay, California, United States - SF_May12_sed_USGS_8_1 | ecosystem: Environmental > Aquatic > Marine > Sediment | place: USA...
GACGGACATACTGTGGGACGGAAATGGTTTTCTGGTTGTGGTGACTTTGCCAGTTGGATTTTCTTCATGGGAGTCAGTATACTTATTACCTCTGGTTGGGTCTTATTCGCAATGATAACATCATTTCGTTAGCTTTACTATGTTAAGAAGAACTTGTTATGTGTACGGACAAACATTGTGGGACGGACAATAAAAACCGAACTATTAAAGACCACAACAACAAGTTTTCAACTTTCAAAGACATGTTACTTCTTTTTTACACCTTTTTCGATCAACCTCTTAGTATTTCAGCTACATTGTACATTAGTTTCATGTAATTTTATCAGCTAAAGATAGCCAAAGTGTGGGGTAAATTATGTATCTTTTTTTTCATTTGGTTTCATTAAAACACTGTCTGATCAAGATGCCATAGCTTTAAATAGACTTCATGTCATACACCGTCAGCAACTAGAAGCAATATGGAAACTGTAGATATGATGTTCTAAATAATCAAGAGAAAACACATAATTGTTCCAGCTACATTTACACCATATCAAAGATGTTAAATTTGTTGGCAAAAAGTGGTATATTTTTGGAAGATAAATGCTCCCAGCGAGACTATTTAACAAAGCAGGACTTCATTTTGTCTTTACAGATTTCTTGGAGTAAGGGCAATATATCAAGGTCCTAAACATCTCTGGAAAACACATTTTGTTTTTGTGGGAAGGTAGGATTGAAAATCAGGTGTTTTGGCTTATATGAATTTGTGTGTGCACTTTAATTTGCATGGGTTTTTGGGGATACATGAATAAACCTTTGAAGATTATACTCTGTACTTTGTTTTAAGTGAAGTTAAAAGAAAGACAAATGCAATATAATTTAGTGTGAAACATTTGAATGCCGTGCTTCTTAACTTGATGGATGATCTGTTGTTTAAATACAAACGGATTTAACTATCTATACTTGTTTCTGATGTGTGTATTAGCTGCTTAACAGCTCAATAAAATGTGTGAAAGACGAGGACACATTGTTCAACAATTTGCTCAAGTGTTAAATGAAAAAAAAAACTTCATACCTTTATTAGAAGAAAACCATAAGTTGTTTTATGCAGATTTCCACAAATTTGCATTCTCACATTTCTGTAATATGCCTTTCTTCGTGTAATAAGGTATTTCACAGGAAGTACGTTTTCTTTTCCATATACTAGTTCATATTGTCACCTGACATTTAAACCCTAATCCTTTGGATTAAAATTGATCATGTACTGTTTGTATAATCATGATTGACAGTTCCGGTTCGGTCCACTTCGCGACAGACACTCCGACGCGATTTTATAATTTCGCGAATTGAACAAAAGCTTAAATTATCCAAATATCGCAAAACTACTTTACAAACAACAAGAACGCATCAGTCGTAAATAAATAAAACACGGTTTTTTGAATTGTGGATATCAATAAACAGGCACCAACTTCATGTTATTATACTGCATATTGTCATGCGCTTGATTGTGTTGCAGGAAACCAATTGGACCTTTGTTTTTCCTGAGAGTCCATATGAGAGCTTCAGGGACTCTGCATTGGTCTTCTTTACATACTTTACACCCGTGATTGTCGCCATAGGCCTGTTTGGAAACATTGTGTCCTTGATCGTGTTCCTGTCCGCCAGAATAAGAAAGACGTCAGCAAGCGTCTACCTAGCGTCCTTGGCCATAGCGGACACGAGTGTTCTTGTATTTTACGTGGTACCGGATTGGGTAAATCGATCATTGAAAATCATATTTCCAAATGCAAGATACTCATTTTGGGACCTTGACGGTATATGTCATGTACGATTGTACTTAGGCTACGTTTCAAGACTGGTAGCGTCGTGGGTAATCGTATCATTTACTTATGAAAGGTTCGTTGGAGTGTGTTATCCATTGCAGACGCTTCAACGACATCCAAAGCGAGTTTTAGTTATCGCATGTGTTTTTTACTCTATTCTGTTAATGTACGTACCTTTTCTTAGTGAGTCACATACATATAACGGAGGAGTGATAAAATGTAGCTACAAATTGGAATACAGGAATATGACATTTACACTGGACTCCATTTTTATGTGTTTGAGTTTCGTTTTACCGGTTGTTCTCATCACTTTACTAAATGTTTTAATAATACGAACTCTCTACATTCGTAATGAGGTTGGTATGGCTTTTTCAAAAGCAAGGACAACACCTATGGTGTTCACATTAATTCTTTTCGCAATCTCATTCTTTTATATTGTGTTTCATTTGCCGTATTGCGTTGCATGGATACGACTTCAGACTGTTATAAACCCTTTTACTTTCCATTTTGACTTAGATTTTTGGAATTATTGGGATGCGATTATGTTGATTGTAAAGCCGATTTACTTTACCAATTACTGTTCAAATTTCTTTCTCTACTGCATCACATGGTCGCAATTTAGATCAGAATTAAAAACAAATATGTGTTCACAAATGTGTGTCAAAATTATCCGAGTGAATAACGACCAAAGTAGTGCCGATCAAGACAGGCCTTTGGAGCACAAATGTCTACCAACAACGTCATCGGCAAACACCAGACAAACAGAGTGTTTAAAGATTAATTAGACTGCAATTGCTGTATAATTGCGAGTTACTCAGTTTATATATTCTTTCTGCACCACCTTTTTATACAGCTACGATCGGGTATGTTGAACCAAAATATTTTGTAGAACGATTGCAGATCATTGTAAGAAACCTTGCGAACAACTCCTAGATTCAAATCTCCAAAGCGTCTGAATGCGTCTATCGGTTATCAAACAATAATGATGTATAGAGAAAACTAGCTGAATATAGCTTATGTTTATCCTGCGAGGCTGTTGATAATGTGTAATCTTTCACAAAATCTTGCAACTACTTTCCTTCGTATGTGCTAGGCATTGTATTGCTTGTTATGTGTATGTATATTCGACTAAACTGTGTTGCTACCTTTTGATTTATAGTTATTGTATATATAACAATTTTGATATTAATAAATGATTAAAACTCACGTATTTACATGTTTTAGTTCACGTTAGAAAATAAACATTTCTTTATTTGCAAATATTTTCAAACGGTAACCGTAAGGAAAACAACGTCTATTTGTAGTCAATGTGCCATGTTTAAAGCATACAAAGAGTGGTGCCAGAACCGTGAACATGGATTTCTGAGAAAGTCATGACCTGGTGCAAACAAGGATTTGAATTTTGTAGTAGAAAGAAGTTTTCTGAGACATAATTGACAAATGATGTAGGAAATAGATCTTCATTATTCATATAATATTCCAACACAAAATAAGTTATGTTTAATTGCTTAAAGCACAGCCATGTCTGTTCAAAGTTCATGTTAAAGCCCTAAAGAAACATGTTAAATGATTTGATTTTTTAAAAGTTGCACATGCTTATTTGCAATTGGTTAAAAGACAAATACATTTATCATACAAACGAAGAGGTTTCTCAGAATGACGTTGTTGTCCTGTTGTTTCACAAATAACGATTAAGTGATAATTTGGTATTTGTATGAATTTGTATATTAAATGATGTTTAAAGAAAAAATGTTGCAAGTAGATAGGTTCAAGTTCACGATACGGGCACCAGAGCGAAATGGCCGGCACAAAACAAACACATGCCGGCATTTAGAATAAACTGTTTTGTATACTTTGTTTCATTTTTAAACAAACAAATTGTATTATTATGTATAAAATGATTTATTCAAGACATGATGATTTACCGTCTAAGTACGATAAATGACATTCATTGGGGTTATACTACCTTAGAACTTTCCCTTCTTTTCAGATTAATTTTACTTTCTACAACCGTAGTTTACATGTGTGGGTCTGTAAAATGTCACCCCGTACTATATAATAGTGCAGTTATAATTCCTTGGTCCATTGGGATCATGGAGTGCATGTCGTTTTACATTTAGAAATAGAATTTCGCTCATGCGCTGGGGTCGTAAGTGGTGTGGCATATTTTATTGCCATTGATGAACAGCTTCAACAAAGTTGGTGCTGCTATTTTTCAATGTAAGCTATGTTTCCTGAGGACTCCCTTCTTTTCATAATAATGTACACCAGTTTTCCGCTATCGCAAACTTCACAATTACTTAAAACATATATTGAAAAAGAAAAAGGAAATAAAGTGCATTTTCTCTCTCTGCTCAGGGCACTTATATAAACAAATGTATAAACAATGCAAGACACAGTTCAACATGAGGTAATAACGTCAATGTTGTGATCTGCTTTTATCGGCATTATGCGGTTGGGCCTTTGACCTTTTTGAGTACGGCCTCGTTCATGCTCACATGTAAGACCCTGAAACTGACCAAACGTTTCGGTTCTATCCCTTGGTGAAAGAAGTTCGCTTTGAAGATCGTGCATATGTGTTATATGATTAAAAAATGACTGGCAGTTTTTAAAACTATGGTTAAAAAAGGACATTAAGTTAAAAGGCCTTTTTTAAAGACTGCATAATTTCTCGTGAATCTTGGTAAAATTTAAACTACTACACAAAGCAGAGTTTAGTTTTTCCGGAAACAATTTCTTCCTATATTCGCGTGGTAGACGAGTTATGTGTGCTTTTAGCGCTTAACTGTTGACGATTTTTCTTTTAATTAACACATTTAGTTAAAAGCAACCACTTTTGTTTTATTTACAAGTAAATTAGTAAAGTATACTGTAAGCACTTGTTACTTTTATAAGTACATTTGATTGTTGATATATGAATTCAATGTATTTATACGTCGCATGCAGTGTAATTAAATTGTTGATTGAAGGCGAAGTCGCAGATTGACATTAAGGTTTTAATTATTAACAATGTTGTTTTGTGTTACTAGATATGTTTTTAATATATATAAAAAAACATATTACAAAACGTGCCGAGAACAGAACGGAAAGTCTAAGTAGTAAATATAAATTATCCCATTTGCAGCATTTACCTTATACATTGTCGATACAAACGCGTTTTATCATTTTTATTGACTGACAAAGAATACAACAGAAATAAACTTATAAAAAAACTTTACCCTTTTTCAGAAGCGCCTATGTCGATACGGGTTGCGTCAGAAAATAAAGTGAAATAGGTAATATATTTAAGAGGACTTTCGCATAAACTGATAAAAAGTACCATCAGACATTAATTGAATTTAAATGCTCATTAATATGTCTTTGCATACTGACGATTTCCTTATCTTACGTGATTATGGAACTTATGTTAATATATTAATTCTTCGTGTTAATCCTCTGATGAGATTTACACGCCTTGCATATTGAGTTCAAACATCTTTATAATATATTTTAGAATTTGAAGAACTTTTAAAAAAATTGAATGACCTGCCTTCTTAATGCAGCCCGAAATGTAACGAGCGAAACACAAATATGTAACTGGTTCACACTTAAAGAAAGAATGTGCACATCACTTTACAAAATTATGTCAAAATAGTATAAACCTCTTTTGATTTGGCTCTATACCATTGCATGTCAAATAAGGAATAATCAATGAAATAGTGTCACCACATAAATGGGAATTTGACCAATTTCGACAACCTCGTGGTATTGTTTACATTTTAGAATCAACTGTTTTATCATTTAAATTGTTGAATTCCCAAATAGGGAATCAAAATAACATATAATATTAAATACTGCAAAACGTCCTAAATACATGTAATGAATTATAATGAAATTCCTTTACTTAAGTGTGAAAAGCGTCGAAAGTACACGAAATTACGCATTTTTTGTCAATTTAAACTATTTACTAGTACCAAATACAAATACAAAATAATGGTTGCTTTACGATTAGGCAACAAGGTGATTTTGTTTTATTTTTCACAAACACAGTTTTTTTGCATTAACATTATAATAGTGCGTATAAGACGAATTATTGTCTGAAAAAAGGTCATTCCTTGCCAGCACAAACATGTTGATAAATGTCAAATGCCATGTTATATATCAATATTCCTCATATTTCAATGGCTCATAACAATGTCATATAACGGCCGAATAACTGATTATTAACAACACAAATTGTTGTCAACAGTGTATGCCCCTTAATTGCGATATTCGTTAATAATCATATTTGTCCAAACAGTCCTAGTAGTATTTTAAATAAAAGGGTGTTTGCAGATTTTACTTGACATTAGTAAAGGCGCATTAGTGTTCAGCAATAAGAAATTAATCCAATTGTTTTTACAAGACATTTGTGCACATTTAGTCGGGGTTCAATACCAGCTTTAAGAGTTTGAAAGTTACGTATGTTGAAAACAACACAGCAAACTGGAAAATTATAATTCCCCTGTTAAACTTGCTTATTAGTGTAAAGAATCGCTAATCTGAATAGAGACTATTTATTATACAATATCAAGATATGTTTCGAGGTGAAGACCATGTTTATATACATATAATATACATAAAACGTTTTCTTAAAATACAAATATGTATACCACGATGGCAAATTATATGTAAAAAAGTATTTGTCACATTGCAGTATAGGGAAATTGCATCTCCATGTGTAGGTCCAAATATAGTTCATTGCAGGAATAAAAAGCCCAAGTGTTTCAATTGTATGTATTATTACATGTAACAGTAAGTTATATTAACACAAATTGAATTGAAATGAATAGTTTAAACACAAGCGATGCCCTATATACCATCAAGTAATGATGTGCATTTTTTTCATGTACTTCCACGTGTTATTGCATGGGTAAGTTGAAAAAGTATTGCCCACTACGCACGGCCCAATAATTAGGTAAAACATGTACCAGAACCTACGCTTGTCCCTTCTTTATATCTTAATACGCCATATTTACAAATGCCATCACACTCCAACATGGTGTAATCAAATGGTTTTACGTGTAATCTGGCAAGATCATCAATGTTACAGAACTTAAAACAATTTTCGTGTTTTATCAATGACTACACATACCGTCAAAAATGAAAGCATGTATACGAAACATTGACACTTTGACACTGTTCTATTTCAATAATAGACAGTAAGGGTGCACTAAGCTGTGAATTAGTGTGCACTGATTATGTGATAGTTTGTAGTCGGCTGAGAAGTCATGTTAGCTTGTAACATTACGGTTATTGTTAAGTGCTGTCATGTTTTGATTACTATAAATGTGTTAATCAACTCTAAAAGGAGGAGAGTGTGTATATCCTTGAACAATAATGTGTGGTTGCCCTACTTGGTACAGCCCAGTCTCCGCCTTCTTCAATTACACCACGCTCTGTACAACATTTTACCAATAGTTTTGTTGTATCAGAAAATATCTCATGAATATATTGGTTCGGTATCGCATTGCCGTGAGGTGTGATTGACATCATAAAGATGTATCATTTTCTTCAATTGCACTACGTACTGTATAATATCTTGGCCAATCGTTTTACCAGGATATATCTTATGAACAGTTTGGCTCGGTATCCTGTTGCCGTGGAAGGTTTTGGACAGCATAATATGTTAAAAACTATACCGTGCTATCGCGTAAGTACTTAACAATTACCCCTTACGTTAGGTTAACACTAATAAAGGCATACACTTACTATTCAGTTGTTTTAAAGTAGGAAATATCAATTAAGTGTTCTTATAACTAACATGCGACAAAACACTTATTCGTTTATCTATATTGATAGTGCGCTTGAATCCTTTTTTTTCTGAGTTGGGTTGTAAAAAATAGCTCCATTTTCAGATTCGTCTTAGTTTTAAAATGGCTACCATTTTAAAGAGATCGTTAATTTATACTGACACGAGTAATCTGTCCGTCGTGACATCACATATTAAATAGATTTGAAAGGACAGGAAACACTAAAACAGAGGCACTGCATACTAAGGAACACACATATTTTCTTCAATACACTGCCCAACAAAAGTACCTTTACACCTTTAAAAACTTACATTTGTAAGTAATATCTTACAGTTTTACTCATTCCAACACCAATATAGTCATTATTATGTTTTGTATATATAAAGAACATGTTTACAATGATAGCAAACTGCGTCAAGTTTAACAAGAATAAAATAGGACCAACACATTAAAATGAATTAAAATGAAATATGCATTTCAAACTCAATGGATATAGTTGTGCTGGTATGTCAGTCATATGCAATGACATATCATATTTATGCTAAGCTTTCCCCCAAAAATATTAAATATTACATAATTATTAAAAAGGTATTTTGGAGTGCAGTGTACATTTATTAGATGATTAAAATACCTTGCCTAGATTAAGAGAAATATAGACACACATATATATGACACATCAACACATTGATATGCTAACACCATGTTTAAGCTATATGCTCGCAGACCTGGTTACAAAGTTTGGAATTGAAAATGAATCGCACACAACTGTTCTAACACTGATCTGGTTGTTAAATTATTGAAATAAATCTTCAGTATTAATCAAAATTCATCCAATGTTGATGTAATCATCCATATCCTTAACAATGCGATAAAAAATGACTTCTTAAAACTATACAATTTATAAAGGTTTATGAAACATTTTTCAAATTGAAATATAAATTAATGATTGGTCTGGTCAAAAACATTACCGTTGCAGAAATGGCAAAATAACGATCTGCGTAGGCATTTTGTTGTTAATGTCTCTCATTGAATAACAGTATTTCATTACATAGTTACAGTATAATTTATGATTAAATGTTGTTCATTATACCTATCTTCTTTAACGCTCAAACAACCATATCACACTAGTATGGGACACATTAAAAATGTACAAAACAGTGTGAGTTTAACAACTATCCATATAAACAACATTCTGACAAGACTCATACTTAATAGAAGTATATATGTATATATAACAACTTACAAAATATGAACATAAGTGGTATAACCTTATTACATCCTTTTTATCAAAATGCAAGCAAACAATGTATACAGATAAATGTTGATGTGTATTAAAATCTATCAAACAATATGTAAAGGTTGTGGGATAAAAACAAAGATGTGAACACTTTAACTAGATAAGTAGGGAAATACAAATTAGAACAGTCGTATAAACATGGTTAAGTATGAACGCTTACAGACACCCATACACAATATAAAAAACTGTGAACTCGCTAATGCCCGGCTGTTCATTGCGGTTAAATCAATACATAAACGACGTACAAATGTTTCTAAGATAATACTTAGATAACATGATTATTGTTTTACGCATCCCATAAAATGGGTTGCGTAGCAGTATAATTAAAGATGAGATTACCGCAAAAATACATATGTTTAAAAATAATGTAAAGAAGCGTGGTATATAAAGCGGAAATATATTTATTATCAATACTTCCTTAACTCCTTCAAGTCGGAATAAACCACGCAGTATATAAAAATATTACTCAAATTCATTTCTTTTTTATCTAATTTTAGTTTTCGTTGCTCGATATCCTCGAGCAAAGCACAGCAAATGCAAAAATGTATTTATAAACTGAACACTAAAAACCCTTTGCATGGTTCCGAAAAAATAAATTCCCATCTTTTTCTGTACTTTTGTCTTCGAGTGATCAGGTTTTTTTATAAACAGTAAGTACGTTTTTTTGCATTTACTAGGTCAAAGTATCACCAGACAATCATAACCCTTATCTATTGGATTAACACTGACCATGTACTGCTAAAATGATTATGATTGACAGTTGTATAATTATCCATTCTTAACTGAATGTCACTGGATTAACGGTGAGATTTCTCCATTCGGTACAAGAAACAATACCTAATCAGACTTCAAAAACCAGGCATTATACCATAAACATACATGTATGACAATGAATTAAATATTTCAAAACACCTTTTTTATAATAATAAATGTACATGTTAACATATCCTATTACGTATACAGGAATGTGAAATACACACAGCCTATAAATATGCCTATGTAATTCATACAGTGTACATGTATAATAAGAGATTTAAAAAAATATCATACCAAGTCTCACAATCTCAAGTATACAAATTGAATGACCTTTTATCGTTTCTGATAAAAAAATCAGTATAAAGTTCATTTAG
>Ga0224511_10003324_pt1 | contig 11496 bp, 11 predicted proteins | sample SF_May12_sed_USG_2_FD_169988 | JGI IMG/M metagenome (GOLD analysis project Ga0224511, IMG submission 169988) | Sediment microbial communities from San Francisco Bay, California, United States - SF_May12_sed_USGS_8_1 | ecosystem: Environmental > Aquatic > Marine > Sediment | place: USA...
TTATACATGTAAATGGATACCTGTTCAAAGTACAGGTCAATGACATCCTGAGAATGAGCATTGATCTCTATCTTCTTCAGTTTAAGGTAAAATGTGTTCATCTTCTGTAATATAATTATCAAGAAATTAATATGCATATAAACTTCAATTAGACATTACCAGTAAAATGACAAAACACTTTGTAACGTTTATAATCAATTTAAGAATTATCATTAAAAGATAAAAGAGAGAAGGGTTTAGAAACCTTATGTATTTGGTCTAAGTCGACATTCCATCCAGTTGGAATTTTGACTTCAATGACAGCCATGTTGCTCGACAGGTCAGGTCCGTTGTAACTGTAATTACAAATAAAACAAATAAATTGTCTGAACATTGGAAATAATGCCAATTCTGTATAAATTGTGTAAAACTTCAACGTTATACCTGAAGCAAATTCGGATCATCCTTTGTCTACAATCTCTTCTTAACATTGCGTCTGTCACGGGCGTGGTGATGTTAACATTGAAAATATCACCTGGGAGTACGCGATTCTGGATACTATATCGCGATGTTCGCTGTGGAAAACAATGTAAACAATTATTAGAATAGAAATATTATCGTGAAGACAACAAAAACGCGGAAATAAACCAAGGTATAAACCTAATCAAGGTATACCTGTACTAAGACACACCCGCTCCCTTTCGCGGTCAACGTGATGTCTGCTTCAGGCCTAGTCAAGTCTGTGTGTTGCAGGACAACACGGTTATCTTGGTTTACATGGAAGTTGAGGGCTTGATCCTCAGATCCAATGTGCACCTTGACGTTCAACCCTCCGCCAAATATTCTTCTACTGAACAGAGCCAACGCTTGCAATGCAACCACCGTGTCCTGGAAACAACAGAACTTGTACAATTACAGAATACCTTAAGAGCTACGTCAAGTACTGCATTAGGATTTATGTCTTTACGCATAACGGCGGTGATATTCCCTTAGCCAGATTAAACATAAACAGTATCTATTAAATTAAGTAATGTATTGACAAATTAATTACCTGTGTTGAAGCAAAACCACCATAAGAGTTTCTTTGTTTGGTTAGCCATCGAACAATGGGCATAACCGTAGGGATCGGTATACTAGGATCGTTGTTAAGAATGGCAAGCAATGCATATGCTGTCATTTCAACCTCGGCCGACGCCGCGCGTCCTTGTCCAGACAAAATATCAGGAGACTCCTCTCGACGCCAGAACATGTCATCATCTTAAATTTGTATTTGACATTGCACGATATAAGATCATTCAAAGGTAAAGTGTGATTTCTCACTCAATTTAACTAGTAAACTACTTAGACAGTACATGCTGATAAAAATGAACAAGTTCAGTATGAAAGTAAAACTTCTTGATGTAAGTCGTTGTTACGATTAAATATGTTTCGAAGTACAAGAAATACAACTCAATAAAATAAAATGCGATGATATACGAACCTTGCACGACGGCCTTTTTCATAAGTTCCTCAATAAGAACACCGGCGAACCTGCTGCCTGGTTTATACAGCGCCATGGCGTAGGCAGTAAGGGCGTGTGAGTATGTGTCAGCCAGGTCCTCCACGTCCATGCACCGTACGGCCAGGGCAACGAACGGCTTTAATGGGGATATATTATTACGAGTTACTTAATAGGTAATACAAATGTTCACATAAAATAAAAAGCCCTTGGGGAAAATGACATAAAAAAGACCTATACTTTTGGAGGGTAAAATATGATTCGATGTAGCAGTTTAAATAATGTTAATAAATAAAATACTATGCCAACTATGCCATCTGGAACCAGATGAAGTGATAAAACTGCATACCGGTGTACGTTCTCTCATCATCTGGAAGGACTCGAGCATAGCAACTAGCACGTAGGCCGTCAAAGCGTTCTTTAGCTGCTCTTTCCGCGCGCTCACTCCTCCCATCATGTACTTGCTTAAAACCTTTCCATGTTCTGAGTGAACACGTGTGTTAATTTCGATAATAAGCGTTTACCACTTACAATGCGATTCTGATAAGCATGCACGTGATTAGAACTGCATGCTAAACATGAATTAAAAAACAAGTAAACATACAAACAAACTGTACACATTTTTCAATATTTCTGCATTAATTGCAATATTAAAGTTTATCTACAAATGTTTAAAGCTGGTTTGTAAAACTAAACATCTCCATGTCAAGATACTTTTTCGCCAGTATTTTTGAATTTCCCCCAGAACTGACAAAGATTTGGACCAAAGGAAGTAATAGCAATTAGTAATGTCTACTTAGGACAATTTTGTCAATTTTGTTATGACATAATTAATGGGACGTTTTGTAAGGACCATTGTAAGTAATTCTATTACCGTAAAAGCAACCATCTTCCCCTTGTTGGTTTAATAAATATTCCCAGGTCCGTGTGAGAATTTGTTTGCGATCTACGTAAATAAAGTCCTGTGATTTGCCAAGAGTTTTAAAGGTGAAAGCACTAAGCCACGTCGAGCCAGCGTCGTCGGCCAGGCCAAATGCGCTAAAAGAACCGTCACTGTGCATAAACTGCAACTGCTGCTGGTACCCTGAGGAAAACAAACACAAATTAAGGGAATATTCTCTCAATATAAGATGTTGTCTGGCGTTGACTGGTGTGTTGTATGTTTTAGTTTTGTTACTGATATGACAATAAAAAGTTGAAGTTTAACAATTTAGCTTTCCTGTGCCCAACGGAAAAAAATGGAACTCACTTAAACTTTAAAGATCTTTTATAGAACGGAAATGTGATGTTAAGACTGCTAATCACAATGTTAAGACTGTTCAAACTCCAGATCGACAGAGTTCCCAAACTTTATCATCTGTTCAACAAAGCCTGAAGATTATATAATATACATAATACAGTCTTTATACAATTACTTAAAAAGGATATGCTTAAGCCTAATGCCACTATCCTCATGCACTTTTTCACATGGGGCAAAGGACATTTTCACACCTTTCTCAAGCTGACTAATAGCTCTAAGCCTGACATCGTCTGTGAGTTGCCCAGTGACCTTGAGGTATGTGAGTATAGCCGTGTTGGGGGCCATTCGGAGAAGGTTCTGTTCGCCACAGCCAGTGGGCAACAGGAGAAGCTCTTCTAAACCGTTGAGGGCTGGGCCGAGTATGTCACCTTGGGATATAAAGCTGGTTGAAACGTTTCGAGCATGAAGTAAAATTGACTTACATTCAAAACACAAATAAAATATTTACGCAAAATCATAGTATTATGTGTAATATTTTATTTTTTCTAGTTTTCTAGTATCGAGAACATTCAAACACTAAGAAATTACTATTTATAACAAAGGCACACACGACGGTCTTCTTGCGTAATGAACGTTGAGAAAGCATTTACAAGGCACAAAATGACGTTTGAAGGGTTTTGTTGTAGATATCAGTAATAGTATTCGCGTGTATTATATGTACTAGTTACATGAAACACATCAAATGAACTGTCGCCAGAACACCCCTTTGCCTCGCTGACCTTTTTTATAATATAATACATGTACATGTATGAAATACCTACTGCTGTGTTTAATTATCACTGAAAAAAGAGTTAATGAAACGTAAATACAAAAAGACAGGCTCGACTAAACAATGCCGTTACTACTCCGACAGAGTGGTCTGTCGATAGGTTAATCACGGCCTACCAACAACGTTGATCCATCCTCTGAGAGATCCAGGGACGATGTAGCTTTCATTCGGAATGTCTGGCTGCCATGTATCTTTGAACATGTCTTGTTCATAGTCTAGCCAATAAAAACGAATACATTTTGTTATTGCACGCCACTGAAGTATGATCTTGAACTGACACACGCACATACCACGTGAGTTCGAAATGCACAAACAATAATATTGACGTACACCGAATATATTAAAATTATTGCGACCTAAATTGCCATTGTCATGTGTGGTCAACTCAATACCAAATGCACAACTGTTGAAACTAATATATTATGACATTTAACAGACCTTTAATATAACAGTTTTTAAATAAACACGTGCTACAACGCGTGTGATAATTACAAAATTACAATGAGTCATCTCAAACACAATGAAACATTACCCTCAGGACAAACAAACTGCGACTGTGTTTTTTCCTCTTCAAAACCTTCGGCCTGTTGACAAAACAGTGAATGGATTTAAATAACACGTGTTTTTATACATAATATTGGCTATTGTATAATGGCTTGAATTGAAGTTAATTAATGTATTTTAAATCATAGTCTTGTTACAAATGTAGAGGTTTTTCCCTTTCCAAATTTTTTTTGTCTGATACCTGTTCCACTGGCGTCTTTTTATGTACATGTTAGGCAAGTTATAGTTATAAGTGGATATGGTTTTGATTAACTTTCATGTCGTTTTCTCAATTAATGCGTTTATAAAATTTTCAAATGTAATCTTATGGAAATCAATGCATTATAGTAGGGTGCACTTTCTGTCTACTGTTTTGAAGGTAACTTTTACCAATGTGGCTTAAACAAAAAACATACATTCTAATCCTACACTATTTTATAGTACACGGCGATTGCAATACCATAGGTACAACGTCCTATGAGTACCAAGACAATTTTTTTTAAACATTTGCATGTAATGGAATATACACATTCTTAAATTAGTTAGGTAGGCGAGGAAAATGGGAATAGAATTGGTTACACGTAGTTCAGCAAAGACAACGACGCTAAAATTTACCTCAAATCAATGTAAATGTGAACGTATTTTCAATAACCCAAAGAACAAAAACAAATAAAGATACAACGACATTAACTGTTGTTGTGTTGTAATGTTTTCCTTCATCAAATGATAATATGGTTCTTCGAGGAGACGCAAGAACGATTAACCTGATAAAAAAGCTCTTTTATAAATGCAGTTCCAGCACCCGTACATACTGCTTATGATAATTTACTGACCGTGACGAGAAGTTCGCGAACGACCAATTCTGTTGACTGTTTACGCGCAAACCCTGGTGGCGCTTTGACACTCTGGCAGTTTACACGATGCTCGCGGAGAAAGGCCTGGAAATCATAGTCGGTTGAATTTGATGGATGTCAAGTACAGTTTAATGGACAGTTCCACAACTGGCAATCATGATCATTTATAACAGTACATGGTTAAGTTTAATGCAATGGATTAGGGATATATTGTCAGGTGACAATATGACCTAGTACATGTATATACAATAGAATGTGTACTTCCTGTTTGTGATGAACCTTATCACATGAACAATGAATTTCAGCAAATGTGGGCGGAGATTAAAAAATTGTGGAACTATGCATTGGTAAATCGTTCTTCTAAGCAGATGGTGAACCATGAAAACATGCTTATATGAAACAGACAATGAAGCTTTTGTCTATGTTCATAATGGGATATGTCTGGGATCGTTCTATTCCAGTTAAAATAATGTACTCGACTGTTTAAAAAACGTTTACACGCATGAAACATGAAGAAATTACAGATCTTTGCGAGTCAAATAATAATAATAATAATAATAATAATAATAATAATAATAATAATAATATCAAGCAAGGAAACATGGCAAAAGTATACGGTCTTTCGAAGCAGTGCAAGAAACCTGCCTCATCCAAGAACAATGTAATAAGGTGACAAACATACATGTATGCTTTAGTAAAAAAAGTCACACAAAACATTCCTTACCGAAAACGTGACTGAGTGTTTGCCGAGAGTGTGTGGCCTGACTTTGAATGTAAACGACCTGGCTTGGTTGGCACACACACACATGCCATTGTCGTCATTCCGCTCAACGTCCAGCCAGTTGCTCTGGACAACGCTCATTTGCAGCTGAAGCAAGCACTTAGAACATTGACGCACACGCCATATGTTCCATATGATGTACATTATAATTATTGTGGAATTAACACGTTTCAATATTTTGGGTGTTAATGAAAGGCGTTTGACATGTTGACATTTACATACACACACTGTATACTGTAAAGATTGGTATAAAAGGGGCGTCGCCTAATCTGACAGATGCCTTTAAAGGTGAAACCCGTGTCTTAACTTTGTATTATTCCGTCACACTAACTGAGCATGTCAACAAAGTATGCACATTGTATTCCTAGTTTCTAAAAAGTTAATGATTATGTCGTGAAAAGGTAGATATGAATTCCTCACACATGTGTACATTTGTATGTTCATAAATACAAACCGTTTGATGAAGTTTCCAGTGAAGCACATATTTACGCTTAACGCTTTTTCATAGATAAATGGAAAACTAACAGTCGTTCCTTTCTTGTGCTCAGTTTTAAATCAAATTGCCATGACAAATACACAGTCATGTTATATTTCGATGAAACGTTACACTTTAAAATCTTATATGCAATGTATTAATTCTAAGTCAGGATATTCATTTTTAATTTTTATCTCATGCGGTAAATATGACAAAAATATGTTAATAATACAAGTTTAAAATCTAATTTCAAACTGAGTACACATAAGTAAAAGTATTGACTAAAAATAACCATAACTGACCTTTGTCATTTCCTTATATATTGTTTAGATAATACGAATACGCTCCATTTAAAATGCATAAATGAACAATTATTTGTGAGATTGTCGTACCGCGACACAATGGGAAAAATAATTGAACACGGAGACGTTAATGTGGAGCAGCTCTCCTCTCACGACCGAGTACGGCAAATTGACGTCCATAAATATTGACTGGAAGCCCGTTACGGTGGCGACGTCAGATATACCGAGACCGTCCTTTGTGCTGAGACAAACAGCGTTGCCGATCCATTCTGTGATGGTGTCCGGCATGGTGTGAGGCAGGGACACCTTTCCAGACAACCTTCAAAACGTGTACATTTTGACATGACCACATATTTACATATTAATGAAAATAATTATGTACATATGCTGCATATTTTCACATGTTTTACATAATCAAAACATGCATATTTACATGTAATACATATTAGTTTTCTGTTATTGAAACGGTTAACAAATAAACACGAATATGAAGTTCCATTCCAACTTTCGTTATGCCATAATTTTATTAAAACTTACGGGATCTCGTGCAACTCCCATAGCCAGGTTTCCGGGAAATATTTTCTGAGATTTGAAACCGGTGGTCTAGAATCAAAGGGTTCTGAAAAAAGATAATATAAATTGAAGAGATGACAGACACGCCATTATTGTATCATATATAGTATTTAAACTCGAACTAACCAATTTATGTAAAAACTAATTCTCAATGTCTTAATGAAATGTTACTAATGAACACAAACGTCTACGTACCCTCCGGCATGTCCAGTTCAGTCAAAGTGCCTCCCTCCCCCGGGACAAGGCCACCTGGGACCCCGGGGATACCTGGTGGACCCAGTATGCTACCGAACTGCAAGCAGGGCCGCGTCAAAAGGTCTAGATCCGTCAGTACGCGCACACCAGCAGTCTGCATGCACGTGAGAGGATTGAATGTTAGATCGTTGCGTTGGGAAAAGTTTAATAAATCTCCACCCGAGTTAGCACGATCACAAACAAGTTATTGTCACGTGTTTACATAATTATAACAACGATGAAGATGTTATAAAACTTCTGATATACATGCATACATAAACAATTACCTTAAATGCCAATTCTGAGTCATACATGTTGCTATGCAGTTCCATGATCGATCGCCGACTTCTGCTTGGCCCAGAAGCTTAAGAAGTGAAGTTGTGGTAATAAACTTATAAGCGGCATTTAAACAAATCTGTGTGAAACAAAAGTTATTAATATTAAGATTTATGTAATAAATATTGAAACGTTTGGTTTACCCTTAGGGTATTCGATTTAATCATAGATTAATTCCGAGTCAATTTTCTGTTAAGATGCTAGGTCTGTATCTATATACCCTTATATTTGAACACAAATCTTGCAATGTGTTGAGTATACTAAATAAATAAACATTGCAGAAGAAATTGCAAAATTGTGTGACAAAAAAGCGGTTTTGGACAAAAAAGTAAAAACACAACAACAACAAAACAAAACATCAAACATAAAAACCCTTGGCGGAGCCTGGAATTGAACCCAGAAGCTTTCGCACCCAAAACGGATGCGTTACCACTGCACCACCGAGTCAACTGAGAGTAACGATTTTAGTCAAGCTATTTAGCTCTTTCATAACGTAAAGAAACAAAGCCGACTTTGCGGGCCACACATTTTCAACAAATACATTTTTTGTAACATTTTTACATGGATATATAAATTTGGCAGTATATCGTATTTACGCGAGTATGTTTTGCTTAAATATGGTTAAAATGTAAACAATTCTGACCTGAAAGATACAGGCATAGCAGCTTTGAAATAAATATATAATTACTTTGTTCTATTTACCACGTCGTTTTATACATTTAATATTTCGGTGTTACTCAGAAGATACAAAAAAGCACACCTGTATCGGGGTTTTCATAGTCAGGCGGCATTATTGACGTATCCCTGCAATAACGCCAGTCGTTCATGAAACTAGAGGATACGTCATATTGCGTTAGACGTTCCTCAACGGTTTCCTTCTGAAGAAGGTTTACTCCACCCACCAGATATACAGAGCGATCAACCATGGACGTCGCGCACAGCGAGTTTGGAGCCGCCGACAATGTCATTTGGACGTTCTCCCCTGGTTTCGCGTTCTTTTGGTTGAATTTCATGCTAACCTGTGACATAAAAAGTATTTATTATTTATATCAAAAGGAACATTAATGAAAGGTAAACCACTGAAAGCACATTAATATTTATAAAAAGGTTTTATCCGTTACAATATATAAACAAATCGAACTTGGTTCTTATGGCAGTGTGTAACGTCAACAAAGGTGCTGTCCGCAACAATTTCTCCCTTTGACGTCACAAAGTAAACGAGCACGCGGAACCTTGGCGTCAACGTTCTGTCGATCTGCTGGTTAAGGGTGAAGTCACGTAATACAGGAGGTGAAAGGTCAAGACGGGAAACATCTTTAGCGCTGGATTTTTCGTTGTCCAGATTTGTCCCGTCTCCTGCAAGTTCATGATACCTAGTAAATTACTTATCATTACTAGCAAGTGAAAATGAGCTTGCCCGACGGGCCGTTGTTTACATTCATTGCGCGATTGGCTACGTTCTTATATAATACTTATTGTGTTTGTTTACTAGTTCCACCACCAATGCTATTTTATATTTAATCATTATTCTTTACCGTCCTTGAATAAAACACAATGTAATACCACTACCTTCACCAAAATCGAAGTCAACGCTTGAAGTGTCGACGCCTGTAACAGGGGCACTTTCTGCTCCTTTATCGTGACCAACTTCTATGGGCCTGTTCCCTGGCGGAGCCGGTTTCGATCCCCGAGAACCCGGCGCTCCTGGCGGTCCGGACCGGAAACGGCCATCTACTGGAGGCCCAGCTGCAGCTGTATTTTCATTCCGGAACCGCGTGGCTTGAGTTTCCTGTGAGTCGTCTAGTTGTTCGGTTGCTTTTAAGACGCCTTTGCTCAAGTTGGGCACGTATGCCCGGCTTTGAGACAAGTTCTTGAGGATATCTTCTGTGCTAACGATGTTACCGTTTGAAATGAGCTGCACAAAAAGGTGAAGCATGTTAAAGGTTGCCAACATATTGAATAGATCTACTAAATATATTAAACGTACACCACAATATTTCAATTTTTCCTTTTCCAAAGAAAAATATTTCTAAGAGTGTACGCAGACCCCCTCTACCAACAAGACTAAAATTGGCCTGGATATTAAAACACTTTTAAATAAACAATTTGCCATTAAATTCAACATGCACACAACTAAAACGTTTATTGGAATGTTTACCTGGTAATATGCTGATACGATTTCAGTTTCTGCTACGCGAGAGAACGTTACTTTGATGTGCACCAAATCGCCGCAGTTACGCTGCGTGTAGTTAGACGTTGATAATTGAACGTACGTTAATGTTGGGGAGTACCATTGTTTCACGTGACGCTTTGTTGTTGCCGGGTAAATAGTGTATACTTCGTTGTCTGTGTGTTCTTCGTCTAATGTTGTGGCCTACATGAATATAATTGTTTACATGTATTTTTCATAAAACAAAATTAACAACAAAAGCAAAAACAGAGCAGCAACTCCGAGAACACCAACATAAGCAAAACAACAAGAAAGAACACTTGTACTTATCACAATATCTACCCATTTATTGTTGTTGTTTTTGTTACCTTAATCACAAAATATGACGTCGCCTGGGTGATGTCGGTTAGTGTAAAATGTGCTTCTCCCGCTACGTCTGACGTCATAGTGACGTCAATGCCCAACTCCTCTACCGTAAACGCGAATTCTTCTCCAGCTGCAGGGGAGCCGTCCGGATTCTTTACTATAACCTGACAAAACAAAAGACTTCTAATTAAAGACTACATATTTTGAATAAAGTACAAGCAAAATGCACTTTTATTGATGAGTGCACGATCAATACAATTTACGAAAAATGAATACGTGTACATACCTTTCCAGCATAGGGAAAGAAAGGGCGAAAGTATTTATCCGAGATTATATGCAGGTGCACGCGTTCTTCCCACACACCCGGTCCGTAGAAAACGTCCCGCGCAGTCACTCCTTTAATCGTAAATGTATACCAAACTAGTAATAGGCATGCGGCTTTTTAGCCTAATTTTCAATTGTTTCTTCTTGCTTGGTAGGTAACATATTCCAAAGCATCTATACATATTAAGTATATACAAAAGAACACATAAAAAAGACGTGGGTTAGGGTGAGCTGAAACAAATAGGAGACCAACATAATGCTTCATTTGGGTAACCATTGCAGAATGGCCAACGATAAATACCCGTTTGTTTCTCTGTAACGTTGACAGCAAGTCGCAACCTGGGTTTACACAGCAGGGAGAAGCGTCGTGCCGTTATGTTCAGACGCTCGGTGTCAACTTGGAATTGATGGCAACCGTTTATCTGCAATTTATAGTTTATAGTTTCCCAATTTATAGTTGCGTCTTACCCTCACTAAGTTCATTTATGGCACGTTACAACAAAGCACATGTCGGTTGAAAATGTCTAGATGAAAACTCAACTAGACGAGATTTATTATGCAAACATGTAAATGTCAAACTGACTAGAAACATGTATACATATGTTATACAAAGTCAAATTGACTAGGAAAAATATAGGACCAAATAACAAGTCCAACGTGCCACAAAGTTGGACAACAAAAGTCCAACTAGAAGCACAGAATGAATGAAATTTACAACAAAATGTGACTTTATAATGTACATGTACATGGACACAATTTGGGATCAAGTGTTATGAAGGAAAAATAATGGAATAGTTTATAAATTAAACTAGATAATAACCCAAAATAAGAAATGAGGAGGAGAAGAAGGGTCGGAGGGGTGGGTCAAACAAACTTTAACGATTCCTTTGTTCGTTATTTATAGCAGAAAGCGTTTCAGAACTAGGTTATAGTTACATACATATCTGCAATTTATTTCATATTTGTGGATAATGTGTGAATTGCATTGTCTT
>Ga0224511_10003326_pt1 | contig 11494 bp, 7 predicted proteins | sample SF_May12_sed_USG_2_FD_169988 | JGI IMG/M metagenome (GOLD analysis project Ga0224511, IMG submission 169988) | Sediment microbial communities from San Francisco Bay, California, United States - SF_May12_sed_USGS_8_1 | ecosystem: Environmental > Aquatic > Marine > Sediment | place: USA...
TAATAATAATATTACAAATAATTAATAATTTATTATTATTAATATTATTATTATTATTATTATTATTATTATTATTATTATTATTATTAAGTAAATATATAAATATTTATGAATAAAAATATATAATAATTAAAATAATAAATTAAATAATGAATTAAAAAATATCTTAAGCAGTGTTGTTATTATGAAATATTGATTTTTATAAAAAAAATACTGATAAAAATAACTTTAATAATTCGTTTTTTTGTTTTTACTTTTATATGAAAATAAGCTAAAACAACAACATATCTTTAAATTACGAATTAGGTAGATGAAGTATAATTAACGACTGGGTTAATGTCACTACAATGTCGATCTGCCATGTTCAGCTACCGCGACATTCGCAACATGTATATGAATGTTAAAAGACGAGCTGGCCAATCAACATTCAATACCAGCATTATATGTGAATAATGATGAGCAAGCTCGCCCTTCGATATTCATAACATTAATTTAATGTCGTCTTGCGATTGACGATTATTGCGTTTACTGCCTACACATAATTTACCCATTGAGAATATAAACATATACACGGTTTTTGTTAAGCACATATGGGTTATATTTGTTTACAATGCATAACTGACTAACTTTTAAATGGTTTCAATGGATATCATAATTATTTGGCTAACATACTGCTCAATTTATAAAGATTACAAAACTCATAGTAATTTGCTTCTCCACATGTGGGAGTTGCTATGGTAACCAATCGTGTGCAATCAGGTGTTTTTTTTAAAAGGTTGGGTTGCTGCATTTAAAGGGCTATTAATGTTCTTAACAATAACAAATCTGATTGTCTTTTAGATATTCTTACACAGGATATGTTATAAGATATATACAGAGTATTTAATATTAGTTCTATAGATGAACCATTCTCAGAACGTCATTGAACCTTATCAATGATTGTTTACGTCATTTTTTAAAATAATGTTTTGACGTCAGGTTCGAATTTCAAACCAGTGTGTTTATTCAAATGCTCACATCTTCACAACGTTTCAAGATAGCTGCATGAAATTTTAGTATTTGTTCAGAGTAGTTTGGTGTATATGATGTATGTAAAACTGAAAATCACTTTTTATGTAATTAATGCAGGTTTTCTCATGATTCCACACTTTTGTTTATGCTTTAAGTTGTTTTGTCATTTGTTTTGTTCATGTTGTGGATTGTTTTGTTGGATTATCTGTCGGTGTATTTGACAGCCAGTAATGTTACACAATAACGATTGTTTACAAGTTTTGCGTTTTATATTTTTCTGAAATATTTGTAAGTAAGATGTGGAATTAGTTTTATTACTACTTATTAAGTAACGTTTTCTATATCAGGTCAATATAACTAACTTTTAGAAAAAAATGTAAAATTCAAATGAGTATCCTCCCTTTCACTGGAACCCGACCATTAGGGCGTTGTGTTGCATTTAATACTTTAATTCCCCATGCTATGTTTTCTGAGGATTCTCTCAGATTATTCATAAGTGTTCATTGTTAACTATTGGTACATAATCAACTTTTCCTAACAAATTGTTAAATTATACAAAACAGTCTCACACATGACTATTTGTAACCAAAAAACATGTGGTATTACAAATGTGATTAACTAGTTGGATTGGGTTAGTTGGAGTCATAAAGCTCAAACTCAATTGATAGATCCATAACCCTAACAATTTATTTGAATAACAAAAGATTTGACCACAAACGTTGCCATATGTTCTATTGTTAGCAACTAGCTTGTGGTGGACTTCTTACTGTAATCTATTTTGAAGATACACGGATTAAAGGGATTATAGGCAACTATGGCTGTATAAATATTTACAGCGTGATATCAATTTCATTAAATTGACCTTTCCCAAATGCCAAACCATGATCATGTATTACGGTACAGTGTTCATTTTAATCCAAACGGCTATGAGTGTCAGCTAAAACTCTGACCTCGAATGTATACTACCTGTTGGTGGTCATCCTTATCAGACAAACAAAAAGAAAACACAGGAACTGGGAGGAATTAGAAGTGTTGCGAAACGGTGCATTCATCATTAGTTGTACGAAGTAGAAACTGTGTACATGTAATCTGATCAGACAGTTATGTTATTTGCTTTATCATGTTGTAAAATAGTTTGAAATGGTTTTAGCGATACACAAAGCATATCAAAGTATGCACCATATAGTTTTGTGTTTATTAGTTTAAAGGTGCTGTGTCTGTATCTTTTTCCTAGTGAAACATACTCCCGTAAGTATGAGAAACTTAGCCGTGCATGTTAAATTATTGCAGAAAAAACGACTTTGTCCGCAAATTTGGCTTTCTTTGTTTATCTTTCGACCCATTACAGAAGTAGTTCCAGTCTTTAACCATTCTGAACTTTCCAAGTGTGGGCAACGACTGTCGCATAAGCTATTTGTTGAATTATTTGATCCAACCCTCGGGACATCAAACAGAACGGTGGATTGACAAAGTGGTTTTCCATACCCTATTTGTCTGGGCTAGGACATCCACACCTTCCCAATATCTGCTGTTGGACCGACTTAACTGAGTGTTTAGACAGTTGGCAAATATGTATACTGTGTGAAGACCCGATAATCTGCCTATGTACTGCAATAGGCGAGGATATATTTGCCAATTTTGATTGTCTAGGTTGCTTGATCAAAAGTATGCCTCAGCATTGACCTGACATTCATTTCATTACTACTGATGAACAGCTTCAATAAAACCGAGGCTGCTGTTTTCTCGTGCAGGCTATGCTTCCTGAGGGCTTTCCCTTTCATCAGTTTAATGCTATATGCGCGAACTTTAGCAATACCTCAATGTGGTAGGCCTCGCTCCATAGTGCACGAGCAAGGAGTGATAAAGCTAGGCTTAGACCCCATATGATAGATAAATGCCATTGCAGAATATTCGCTGTTAAGAAGTAAATATGCTTTCAAATTAGAAGATGTATGAAAGCCTTTAATGTCATAAGAATAGCGAGCATCTCCCTTTCGTTTGAATACTGGAACGGTATACGTTTGTTACAATCCACCGATGTGACCGTCGTAGACAGAACCCCAACCCAAATAAGATGTGTCTGTCACTAACTGAGCGTGAACTACACGTGGGCATATTTTATTAAAATTCCATATATCGACAGAGTGTAACCACCAAGAAATCGTTAATAACATTTAGTGATAGGGGCAAAAAATCATGATGTACGTGCATATAAAAGGCGCAAGGATTTACGCAAAAACAATTTTCCTGCACTGGCGTATACGTAGAGATGTGGTCACATGACTTCTATATCTTTTGTAAACAATTATGGTTAAAAGATACAGGCATCTTCTTTAAAGAGTACAAACCTCAGCTTTGAAAAAGCGTTTATGTGTTGGACATAAGTGTTGGTGGTAAAATAATAATTTATTGTATTTTGTGCAGTTTTGGCCATATTCGTATTAAGCTGTGTTTATAAAAAATGGAAAGCGAAAACGGAGTGGACATTTGGCGTCTGGGGCACTTAATCGCAGAGGTCCGCGGCCTTTAGCGGGGTGGGAAGGGGTTACCAGATCCGCTATTAAAATAGTTGTTATAAACAAAGATGTTAACTGACTGAATATTGGCTGTATATTCCAACTACAATGGTAAATTACATGGTCTTCATCTAGACAAATGTAGTTATTGTATTTTATAGTTGAAAACATGTCATCTCTGTAACTTACTTCCAACAAACAAACAAACCAGAGTTGCCTATAAACGTGTAGTGAAGAATTTCCTTGATAAGAATTATGGTATGAAAATCAGTTCCTTATTACCCGAAGTTCCTTATCAGCGGATTTATAATAACCGGACTTTACTGTACCAGCAGTTTTGGTGTAAAAAAGGTAAAACATACTACAATATTCACAATTAACTTCTAACTTAAATGAAACAAAATACCGGTACTTGTAAATTTTAAATGTATTTTGGTTTGGTTCTTGGCTATCAAAGTGAAAATAAATTATTTTTGCAAACATGTGCGCGACTATTGCTCATGTAATGCTTTTAATACCAACATTTACATATGTGTATTTAAAAAATCATTTCTATTACTAAGCAAAACATGACGATACATTGCTTATTTTTACGATCAAGTAAAGAATACGATATGCGCCATTTCCTTTAAAGAATCTATAAAAACGATTTCAAAAACATGTGAGTGATTGTAACAGCATCGGCTTCAAATTAATGACCAAAATCTGGCGACACCGTTTTTCTTCAAAATGACACTAATAACTGGAGAATGGCTGATACCTAACGTCATAATATAACAATTATAACACATAACATGATCATCTGCATTTGCTTGTTTCTTGTGGGTTTTGAGGTCACTTGCTTTACACTCGATTTTCTCATAAACATATATGCATGTTCCTATGTCATCTTATCTTATGACATATATAATGCACATATAGTTGTTTGATTTAAAGTGAGGTGAAAATTATATACATTATCCGACGAAAAAGGTGAGTTTCACATTGTTTTACTATTCTCTCTTTATAATCGGCGAGGTTTGTGTGTGTGTTGTTGTTTATTTGAAATCAATGTATAATACGTCTTTATAAGTAAAGTCATAATTGCACTGTGCTCGTGACGGCTTCTGTGAAATGGTAAGACGTCTTTAAGTAGGATGAAAAAAGATATACAATCCTGCACATAAAGCGGTACATAATTGCACTATTCGTTCATAGTTGACCAACAGAAAAAGACATCGCCCTTATATTTTACAACAGAAGCAGCGTGAAAAGTTGATGATAAATGTTAATAATATAATGAAATTACAGTCAAGAACATATCGCACGCTTCATGAAATTTTCAAGCCTCTTCGTGAAAGTTTACAATCAATATGTGCGCGATAAAATTGAATCAATCCTTGATTATCGTAGCTATCAAAACATTTTCAAAAAGCGTTTTGGTACAGGTGGTCATTCTGACAGTTCGCGTACTCAGCATGTTTCCTTCCACCATCTGCCTCCTCGATTTGGTTCCCCTGGCTGAAACACAATTGAAATAGTTATAAGCTAGTACTCTGAAAACCAATAATAAGCTTGGAAATGATTGCAAGGCTTGTACATGGATACCCAAAGCAGGCATACATGAACGAATGTTATAGTAAAAAAACGTGTGAGAACAAATACGCATCTTTATTTGAAATGTACAGGTAAATGATGCTACGTATGCATCTTTTGGCCAGAATTGTCTACAACAAACCTTTTTAACACAAGTAGGAAGTGAACTTATAATCAGATAGCTTATGGCGAAATACAAGCTATTTTTATCGAGATTACTACTTACCCGCCATGGTTTAATTCTGGAATCAAAAATAAAACATTATCGACATATATTTATTTACACATTTATTAAAAAAAGTAATTTGACCCTTTGTATGTGTTATATAGGGCTGGGACGGTACAGTCACTATCGGTACACTGTCGATACTGAAATTGATGCGTATCTATACGGTCATCATGCTGTACCGATACAGATAATGGTGACAGCCGCAAAAACACAAATATAATAGAATAATCTGGAACAATAATTTCACAAATGACTTTCATACAATTAAGAAAAAGACTTAAGCATAATGAGTTTGATCTTAATTATGTTGAACTAATACTTTGTGAATAAAACTATGGTGCACACCATAGACATATAAATAGATAGACGGGCCCGCTATACATAACCCGCGCGCTATTAGCCGCCATCTTGGCAAGCTAGTCGTTCTAGTGCGCCCGTAGATACGCTATGACAATAAAAGGAAGATTGTGAGATGTTCCGCTAATACAATGCATTTTTGAATCGTCATGCACATAAGTATCATATCGAAAACGTATTTTATTGGCACGGTTCGTATCGAATACGTATCTTATCGGCTGCTGACCGTATCGTCCCAGCCCTAGTGTTATAAAAACTGTTATATATTTATCATAATTTTATTTCTTTATAATGCCGTTTGTCTTTCGCCAACTCTCATTACTTATACACATATTGTTCTGCAACAGATGACCTTATATCGAAGTTTTATTCACAGTTAATGTTTTGACTGTTACCTAATGTTGTGTACGGTGAGGTGACGTCATTCTCTCTCTTTAGTTCGAGCTCCTCGTAGGTGTTTCCACTGGGTTCGCCCACTTGAATTGTTAAACAAACATTTGTTATAAATTTCCAATGCTTTATTCGTTATTAAATATAGAAGTTTTAGTAATGATGGTCATGTCTATGTATAGGCTTGCACAGGGAAATATGTTAGAATGTAAGTAGGTTTCTACGTAGTTAAAATTGTTTACAACATTCTGTCTTTGAACATCTCTTTAATTTATATTTTCAAAGACATTAGTTACATGTTTAATCTGCTATATAGATAATGCTTAGATTATAAATGGTACACGACTATCTATGCTTATCCTGTTAAACTAACACCAGTTTAATCATATTTCCGCCCTAAGGCCACTTGGCAGTCATTTGCATTTCGAGCATGTGTTTCATTTAATTGATATAAATTGTAGTCACTTAGTATAACATAACTATTTTGCAAGCAAACAACAGACTGACGACGCTTTATTTACAGAATGTTTTCAAAATGTCTTCTTACTTTAGAATAGCCCGATAATTCAATAGAAATCATTATACAAAAAATAAAAAAGTATGGTGCCCATTTAATATATACCGCGTCCCATGTAAGAGTGTGCCCACAAAGTAAATAAAAGAAATGGCGGTAAAATCACAAAAAAATATACTTATATCATGTTTAGGTGCACCGATGCCTGAATTCTCGTAGTTGTTTTTCCTAGCGTCGGGGGATGAAGAAGGTCCTGAAACGGGTAAATTATTTGTCTTTTTAAGGGCATCCCCACTTTATCAGATATTTTGTACTTAAATAAAAATTCAAGGAAATAACTGCATATTTTGCATACTAATATTTTAGATATATGTTATGTGAAGGCACATGACACATCTTAAAACGAGTTGTTTGTGATTGGGAAAAAACGTTTTAATTATTAAACAAGTTGAATCTTATTAACGAACAAGAGCTTTGTCACAGAACGTGACCAAAGGCGCTTTGATACCGAACCTAAAGAATGTCAAAGTAACAGTCCAAAACAAATTACATTATAATTGTAGAAAATTCTCCGGTCAAAATTCAGGTATAGAAATGAAAAAGAGCAAGAATTTCAAAAGTATGATGTCTAGATTTATGGTTCTTGTGCATCGCACTTCTCCTCAATGAGATCTATCTGCCTGTGAAATTCAGTCAGTAGCTTGAATACTTTTAGAGTTACGCTCCGGACAAAGTTCAAGAATGAAAATGAACAAAGGCCAATAACTCCAAAAGTATGAAGCTTTGAGTTATGGTTCTTGTTCACTGTACTTCTCCTCAATGATATATATATCTACCTATGTTAATGTCTTGCATAGTTTTTAAGTTATGCTTCGGACACAATTCAAGAATGAAAATGAACAAAGGGCAATAACTCCAAAAGTAAGATGCCTAGAGTTATGGTTCTTGTGCCCTGCACTTTTCCGCAATGAGATCCTTTGAAGTTTCATATTGATGCATTGCATAGTTTTATTATACTGTGGGATGAAGAATAAACATTTGATTAATGAATTAAGAACGTATCATGGATTCCAACCTTGATGGAAACGCTGTCTCCTGCGGTAGACAAGTACAGCAACAACGACTACAGCCACTGCTGCGGCCACACCGCCAATTGCTCCACCAATAATCATCGGCATCGAACTGGGTGTGACATCGGGTGATTCTGAAAGTGTAATGACTACTGATTAGTCATCGCAATGTCGATATAACAATAGAAAACATCTTTGCCGGTAGGAGTTACGCTCTGAACAGCCATTGAAAGTTAACGATATACAACTCCATTATTGTTAATATTGCTCCAATCAGTATGCATTTGGAGGCACTTAAACATACAGGATAACACAGAATATTACTTTTTTCTTTTGCTTTAGCGCTTGACGGGATTTAAAACTTTTGTCGTATAGCAATCAATCCAAACGAAATGAACGCAATGGCATAAAGAACGAAACAGTACCTTCTGGAACGATTTCAATACTTCGAATGGCAGCAGGCATTATGTTGTTTTCAATGACAAGCTTGTATTTGCCGAACTCTTCCTGTGAACTTATGCTTAACTGAATAACTGCAATGAAGCCGTCCGCATCCACATCTGAATTGAATACTTTCAGCGCCACTCGCGTCTGGTTGACAGCGGTTGTGTATGTCAATACACTTCTGGTCTTCATAGAGGCAGACGCTGGGCGCTCAAGGGTTACGTTTATTGGTGACACGGAGAAGATTTTCTGAGAGAAGGACGTCACGTATCCGAGGCGCACGGCCACCTTCAGTTCGCCATAGCTGTCGAGAAGAACTGGTGGAGCTGCGAAAAATCGAATTTCTAAAGTAGATCTATATACATTTATAAATTAATTGTTTTCATAGTTGAAAACTGTTTAATCACAGCCTGCATTGAAGACGTAGCAACTTCGGATGTATTGAAACCGTTCTAAATATGGTATTACAAAATTCCAAACCAATGGCAACATACGCAATGGCAGAACGTTTTCTTTCTCAAATGTTATCACAATACAATCCATACAATTCTAGTTGTAGTGCGGTAAATAAAAATATCTAATAAAATCGTATACAATGATATTTTGCCGCTTCTTTTTTATGTTATATATTGATAATATAAATTGTACATAATTTCTCAGTAAATGATTATTCAGAATACAGTATCTCGCTTAATAGCATTTTCCATTTATTACAAATTAAATGTATTCTGTATTATGGAAAGTATATTTAGTTTTCTGCCCGACGGTTGAAATTTTTAGTTTTGGTTAATCAAGATAAATTACCAATTAATATTATGTTTTAAATCTAAATATGGTACTTCTGAGATGACATAAAAACATGTTATTCATTTTATAACAACAATAAGCGTGCTTCTTTGTAAAAAAAATGTAAAACTAAGGCTGTCAATCGTAAAAGGAGTCCTGCACATACAATTCCAATTTAGAATGGAGTGGGTACATTTTATTTGATGACCCTCAATAATATAAAATAGAATATTTTTATATAATTATCGATTTTTTTTTCAAAATAAAACATAGAAGACATTTCCCTTAAAATGTGTTTTTTGCAAACTAAATTGAAATTTTTCTGACAACGGACCGCTTTGGTTAGCAACCTGGTAGATAAGGTCGGTGTTAACGACATTTTATTCATTTGAAAGATCTTTATTCTGTACGAATTAGAAAGACAGAAAAAAAACAAGCTTCAAACATTCAGTATTACAGTTATATTGTTTGACATTATTTAAACCAGTTTGAACGGGTACCTTCAACTAGAAAGTATGCTGTTCCCATCCCGGCGCCCGGGTTCCGACTGGCCTGCACACCGTTCTCCACCACGCACGTGTAGTAGCCACTGTCCTGGTACGTCAGCCAACCCAGACGGAAACCCTCTGACCCAGGGAATGTCCTCAAAACCGACGTGTGTCCCGGCCAAGTGTGCTTCCACGTGATGTATGTGTAGTTGGCAGGGACGCCGTGAGCTTGACAACGCACATCCGCGGCTATGTTGTCAGTTGTGGTGTTTGTTACACTTACTGTGACATCAGGGGCATCTTTGAAGGAGTAAAACAGGTTAAATCATTGTTTTCTTTGTGTTTGCATTTTGACATTTCAAGCTAATAACATTAGATGTGTACCATAGAAATGCCCTTTTTATTGAAGTGTTTTGTTGTATATTTAAATATTTTTATGTCCAACCTTCTGTGTAAAATGATGACTTTTACATACGTTGGCATAAGTTAAGCAAAGTCCAAACACAAACGTAAATAATATACAGGCAACAGCTTAAGACTATTTTTACCAACGTATTTAGTGTATTAAATGACGAGTGGGCAAATTCCTTTAAAATTTGAGTGTATCTTCAGTTTTAACAGGGAAAATCGTTGATATGCTTTTCCGAGATCAACATATATAATGCAAGTTTTTAAATGCATTGCCATCTGATATAAGACATAGATAGGTACCACAACACTAGCGGGTCCAGGGGGGGGGGCGCACCCGGCGCCCCCTAACGGCCGCGGACCTTTGTTGTTATGCAAAAACGCTAACTTTTATCTCCTATTATTTTCGCCCGCTTCGCTCGAGATTCATTATAAGCATAATTTTAATAGACATATGGCCAAAACACACTAAAAATGAATTTTACTTCAACCTTAAAAACTTTCAAAATGATTTTCTACAAAGTCAACGCCACCCCCACCCCCTAAGGTCAAATCCTGGATCCGCCACTGCCACAAGACTTGTAGTATGCTACACGACCATACCTCAGTGGATTCTTTTTTATGTTATTTTTTTGCATCAAAGTTTATCACATGTATAATCATCCGACTACTTATTGTTAGACTCTTACCTTTTGCGATCAACATCAAAATATTTATACTATTTACTATATTTACTGTGGGGCATTTATCATCTATCTAGCGATTTAACTTTTATTTGAATCTGAATTAGGTCTATATAGAGTATTTATACAATCAGGTTACACGTAATGAGAAGAGTCACACGACTTTACTGTATGTCGCGTCGTTCCTTGGTTATGTACGAGTGTCTGGTATGCAATGATTCGACTAAATCTTGTAGAAATGTTATGAAAATGTAGTACCACTCCTCATTGCCTTCGGACTCGCAATATACGACTTAGCACAGACAAATCGAAGTGATACAAACCGACGGATCAGCATTCTTACATATAATCCCGTTATTTAAAATTGTGATTATAAAAAATGAGTCTATCGATCTAGGAGATGTTTTGCCGGCAGGATGTTGTACAAAATATAACATTTAACGACTTTTCATGACAATTATAAACTGATGTATTTGTATAGATTTACACTTGTAAAATTAAATTCCATTACGAATCACTGTTTCTAAATTAAATACTTACAAGTAATGACTAAGTTGGCATCCATGCTAACTACATCTCCAATTCCGTTGTTCGCTGAACACCTGTATCGCCCCGCATCTTCTCGAGACACATCATTGAAACTAAGAGATACAGAGTTATTTCCCTCAAGCAAACCTTCTGTAATCGAAATCGCCTTGTCTACTCGTCTCCACGTGATCATAGACGCGGGTTTGCTGGACACTATACAGTTTATGAACCCAGAAAATGTTTCTTTGATTTGAACATCAGCCGTCGTCATTGTTGGTGCATCTGCACACAATTCAAGTAAATAAGTTTTATCATAATAACAACGAATGCATATCATGCTAAATACAAACTCGACAATGATATTCAAAAGCAAATAAAGATCGAACTTAAAGGAATCAGAAAGGCAACCTATTGATGAAGGTTAAATGTGTTGCTTTTGGTAAGTTAAAAGCTATTTGCAAAACCAAAATGGTTTATTTTATTTTATAACTAAGA
>Ga0224511_10003327_pt1 | contig 11494 bp, 3 predicted proteins | sample SF_May12_sed_USG_2_FD_169988 | JGI IMG/M metagenome (GOLD analysis project Ga0224511, IMG submission 169988) | Sediment microbial communities from San Francisco Bay, California, United States - SF_May12_sed_USGS_8_1 | ecosystem: Environmental > Aquatic > Marine > Sediment | place: USA...
ATTTTATACAATTGTAGTTAACATGTACACTGTAATCATATAATCTCTGATAACTGTGACTCTGTACATACCTATATTCCATTTTACTCGTATAATTATGCTTTTAAAACGTCAAGTATACATTGATAAGACTGAAATAAACAACATAAACTCTATGAAAAACCCAACAAACAAACAACAATACGTTTGCTTGAACATTTGTTATTTTCTTGCCGTAACCCACACAGTAACTGCAGGAACTATTTTTGACCAACCTGCTTCCGTATCATGGTCGGCCAAAGGGAGGTAACTGGATCATTGATTTGGGTCACTGTCCACGTCAAAGATGAACGCGTGTCTGGTCTTCTAGAAGTCAAATTGACAACTTTTATTTGAAATTCATGAACGGTAAAAAAGTTTCCATTAGTTCAACCAGTTCCTTGTTTTTTTTCTTACAAAAGGCAGTTTTCTGTAGTTGTTTTGTTACCAGCAATCTTTATACATTTTACATGATTTCTGAAAGCAAAGTTCCGAAATTTAAATATACAAAGTTTCGTATGCCAGATACAAATGCAGTAGCAAGAGTTTTGGCTAAAAGACCAGCGCGGAAACTTTAGAAAAGCCCCTTCTATAATATCGATACCAAAGCTATATAAAAATAAGAAAAAAAAACGCTTTTTGCAAGAGAGTCACTTTATTTTGTATTGCACAGGAAGTCGTTATGTTTACTTGCATTGATTCGGTACATAACAAACAAGCCTGTATTGTCCTATCTGCCTTCCAAATGACCATCCCAATATTTGTTGTTTGGCAATGGTCAGGGTTTAAAGCAACAAACAAACAAACACAGATATTATGTTGAAGTGATATCTTTAAGTAGTAGTTTATAGTAGATATCCAGGCTATTAAGACGTTGATTTTGTCTATTTGTTTGATAATTCCCACCATTGAACTACAAGAGTACTTAAGCTTGTCTCTAAACCCCTATTGATATCCCTTAAAATTTCCCTTTATTGGAGGGTTTAATAGGTTTTGAATTTGTTCGGCAAATTTAAAGAAAAGACTTAAGGGGCTTGAAATCTTTGCCGTCCTATTACTTTCCCTGATGTCAGATAAGGGATGAAGACAAGCAAGTTGTGTAATATTACAGTGGCATAAGCAACCAGATTCACTCCAGACAAACACGTTAATGGAACAAGTACTAATCTTATTGGACCTACACGTCCATTACCAGCATTTTCCCTCTTACAAGAAGTTGAGCTTCTGTAACACCGAAACAAACAGAAATTAGTTTACCCAAATTAAGAGCTACTAGTACCTTAACTTCAACAGGTGCCGTGCGCCATGACAAACACAATATCTGCCCTAGGGATTGTCTTACCCGCCATGACAGTAATCCCCGTGATATTCCGTACAGTTGCTATATCCAGGGCCTTATCGGCCATCTGTTGTTGTGGACGGTTTACCTGTAGATGGAATGTACAAGCACGTGTCGTGATTGCAGCCTGCTGGCATGAGCGCCATTGCACACACACCGAGGGCCTAGAGCGCTCTATGTTTTGGTTTTAGATGACTTTCTAAAATATAATTAACACATTTGACCAAGGCACAAAAAGCAGGTCGTGAGGACCCTCAAATAAAACAACTCGTATACTGCAGAATCCCAAACGGGTTATGACTTTGGGAACTTTGAGAAACATATACATTAAAAGTGGTCTTCGTTGAGCACCACACATCTTTTAATGTACATGTATATGTTTCTCATCGAAGTCAAATTCAATTTGAGGATGAGGATCACGCTGTTTACATAAGTTTTCGTTGAGTAACAATTACATGTCTTCGTTGAAAACCACAACCTGTAACGCTTTGTTTGTACCCAGTAGCTGTACTGGTAATGATTATAAGACAATATATGGAGTTTTATAAGGGTTAATGTGTAACCATGTGGGGCTTTGAAAGCATGTACTTAAAAGATATTTCTGGGTGGCTTAGTAACTGAGATAATTCATGTTCAAATTCCATTTTTTAGCAGGACATTAGATTCTTTTTCTGAGCAGGAGCTCAGATTTCATTCCTTGGCAGGAGCTCAGATTTCATTCCTTGGCATGAACTCAGATTTCATTCCTTGGCAGGAACGCAGATTTCATTCCTTGGCAGGAACTCAGATTTCATTCCTTGGCAGGAACTCAGATTTCATTCCTTGGCAGGAACTCAGATTTCATTCCTTGGCAGGAACTCAGTTTCTATTCCTAAACAGGGACACAGCTTCCATTTAGAGTTCATTCCTTTGCAGGATAGCGCCCGTTTATACAGACCAGGTGACTCCGTAGCTGTAATTTTAAGACCATCATTTGCTCCAATGATTTAATTATAAAATTCTAATCAAATATATAAATATATTTGATTGGAATTTTAAACGTATATAAAAATTATCAGTTTAGAAAACATTATGCGTTTATATACTTCTTGTACGACACAAAGGACGTTCTTTGAACTATAGGGTTGTTACACTATTAAAACACGTATATTTGTTCAGGATACACAACTGGTTTATTTAGTTTACCAATGGGACAAAGAAACAAACACCATTGTCCATCTCTCGAAGGTGATGCGACTAAAACCAGTCCGATCCACAATTCGGTGAAAATCAAAGCTTCGCGGTGCTCGTGTTCACACCAAAGACATGGTTCACACTCATCGGTGTCTTTCGTTACTACTCGGGCTTTTCCGTAACCTGATAATACGCGTTTTCATTGGATAAACCCAATTGAGTGAACGCGTCAGATCGAATCGTACAGACTCGGGCATTTCCGGAACGTGTTTTTATTGGATAAACCCGATCGCGTTCAGATTGATTTCATACCTCACCTGGTATTTATCCTGAAAGCTAGAAAAAAGTAATTTAATGGACATATGATTATGTAAATATGAAATTGATCTTTTCATTCGCCCCATTGAACATTTATCGTTCTTGTTATTTACATAGATAAATGAGTATTTGACTTTAAATTAAGGATACAGTACCAATACCGGCATTACAAAACGGGCGCTGTAGCGTTGCACCCATTTCAAATATTTGATGTGATGAGCCACCGTTTGATGTTTAGATAGTTTATAAAAAAAATTCAGAATACCAATGAGGACAAGAAGTACACATACTGTTACAGAATGGTAAAGAAGTAAACGTCATTAGTAAGTATGGTATATTTAGAATTTTTCATGAATAAAATATGTATAATTTATTGTTATTCGTATTCTTACTAATCAAATACGAATAAAAAACTCTATTTTCTGTATGATTACAATTCTTGGCAAGTACGTAAGCAAAAATACACAAACAACAAAAACAACAGAAAAAAAACCCTTAAAATACATTGTATATAAAATTGTGAATATTGTATTTTACAACACGAGTCTCCTTATTAGATACCTGTTAACGAATGATGAAATATTGCATATAAACTACAAGAGACTTCCACAGCAACACAACAGCATCCTCTCCAATCACTGGAACAGTAACACAACTGTTTCCTGTTCAAAACGTTTGAGGCGGTGTACAGTATTAAACAAGATGATAACGCACTTTTAATGGTGTATTATAGGGGTTACATGTAGCGGTATGGAACAGTTAAACTAAGATTTTAACACCCAGCAACTAAATTATTATTATTATACGGTAACATATACGTGAATGTAAGATATTGCAAATTTCAAATAATTACATTCGTGCGAAAGTGATGTGTTCCCCATACGTTTTCTAATAAAGAAATGTAGATCTATTGATATGTATGTATTTAATGTGTTTAGCCATTATATGACACATGTGGATCTATGAACGCATGGAACGAACCGGGACGCGTTGATCAAAGAGTGCGAGTGCAAAAATATTCAGTTTCTCCAAATAATGTCGTTAAAAGAGTTCAAAATAGATTTTCCTCATAAAACTGCTAAATAAAGATTCCTTTTCTATTGCACTTTCTTAAACAATTGTTGAAATAAATGCGAGGTCTAATTTATTTTTAGGGGCATTTACGCAAACAATGTCGTGTGCACGTCAATAACTTCTATACATTCATAAATAATGTCATACTAAACTTAATTAAATATTTCTGACTTCTTACTTTTTAAAGCTTTGACAGTTATAACCGCTTATCCCACGTATGCGTTAGCACATAATTGGATAAATGAAATTACCATAAACGAGGGAATATGTCAAGAGATATTTATAATTCAATTATCGAGTTAGCACACGTCTTTTATTCTCTAAACAAGTATTTGATTGTACCAATGTAGGGTGGCACTCGCAATCGACAGAATAAGGAATGGTCGTCATTTCATCATGTTAAACATATGGCATGGCGGAGGGAATGGTCGTCAACGCACCGTTCCGTAAAATTTCAAGCTCCGCCCAATGCGGTAGATTGTCTTTGATCTTGTGAAGGCTTGTGAAGGGGTCATGATCATTTATAACTGTACATTGTCAATTTTAATACAATAGATTAGGATTATATTGTCAGCTGACAATCTGACCTAAAAAATACAAAAGAAAGCATACTTCCTTTTTGTGATAAACCTTATCACAATATCAAAGAAAATATGCCGCTTGGGGAGGAGCTTGAAAGTTTGTGGAACTATCCATTCCTCAACCGTCAATCATAATCATTTATAAAAGTGAACAGATATTTAAATTCAAAAGATAAGGGTTACAATGTGTTTGTTAGGTAATCTGATCTAGTAAAAACAAAAAGCGTACTTCCTCTTTGTGATAACCTTATCACACGAACAAAAGCAAATTACAGAAAGGGGAGGAGATTGAAGTTTTGAAGAAGTATGCATTGGCCATTTTAACACACTCATGTATGTACTGTAGTAAAATTCTACAAACATTGTAAGGGACGCAAACTATTGGCGAAGACTAATAACAAGCATGATAACATTAATCCGAACATCTATGCACACATTTTTTTCATACATGTATGTACAAATTTACTACCACATTTCTAGACTATACACGTCATCAAATGTAAGAAATGGGTCATACGGTTTTGTACATAGTCATTTTTTTCTGTAATATTTTAACATGCATTGATATACTTATTTTGTCAGCTTATCATATTTACGGATTCACGGCTAAAGTATGGTTTAAAAGGAAGACGTAAACAATTCTAGTCAAAAGATACAGGCATAGCACGAAAACCGTGAGGGGGGGGGGGCGACACAGCATTTTCAACATACTGTTCTACGTAACTGAGCACGTATGTCCGGCATTAAATGTAACACAAAACAGTACATTGTATAACAAGACGTAGAAACCACCAGGAAGCATAGCCTACACGGGAAAACTATCAAACACGTATCAGCGAACACATGATAAATAATCTACATTGCATGCATCAAACGAGTACATTATCTTAATGCTACTCTGCGTCTGTACGTAAATAGTTTCATATTAACATCTATAAAATTAGTCTTACAAGTGAACGTAAATAAATTATAGCTAAAAATGTGTTTAAATATTATATTTCACGTAATAAAATATTTCACATATGGACAGAAGTTTGAAGAAATAAAAAACGTGAACACAGCGCAAAGAACAAACCAAAAATAAAATATTCTTAAGAAGAATTGATGCGTTGTTAGTTTTGCCTAATGCTAATGTTAACAAGATATCTTAGTACTCCCGTTAGAACGATTTTGCCCCAAGGCCGCATGCATTTCATGGTTTGTAATATATATAATAAAACAAAGACACGTATACTCGTATTAAACATTTAAAGATCACCCATCTATGCTGGTTAGTTGGTTCCATTCCAGCAGTTTTGTTATTCCAATCGATGATAAGAGTATTTGACGAATACGATTCAAACTGTAGTTTAAAAAAGATTATTCTTAGAGGACAGTGCATGTATAGTTTAGGATAAGTTTAATATAGAAAGATAGACATTAGTTAATTAAAACATCCAGGGCATAGACCTATGAAAACAAGAGGTACATGGCAGAATGGTAACAACACAAACGGGAATAAGTATAAATACACAGTACACAATGCTAATATCAGTTGAGAGGTAAAATAAGTGAACAGAAATAATTTTAAGCATGGTATATTTAGAATTATTTAGGAGTCAGGATAGGGATAATTAATTATTATTCTTATTTGTACTTGTCAATCACGACAAAATACAATTCTTTTCTCTATACGAACTATTGCGAATTATGTTTTATATTTAATTTAATTTCATTTCATGTCAAACATAATTTTTAGCCATAAGAATACAAATACGTTATACATCAATATGAGAAAAACAGAGTAAATATATTAAAAAGATTAAAAATAATTATATTTTGCGTAATTATGTAACAAAATGTTGGTAATATTTTGAACTAATAATTAATTGACATATTTAAAAAAACTAACGAATCCGTCAAAGCCGCAAACCAATAACATAAAAAGCGTTTTAAAGATGATTACAGTGGTTACATATGTCGTAAAATTAGATAAAAATTACAAATTACTGCTAAAACACTATTTAATAGGATCTGCATACCAAAATGAGTCTACGTTCCAATTTACGATCCTAAATTCTTTTGTCAACCACGTTAATGCCATAAATATAAGGCTACAAAACGGTCTCATTTGTGTAATAGAATCACACCAAACAGTCTTTATAGCTTCTGTTTTACATCTTACACGCGCACATAGTCCTTTTAAGAGTGACAGGTGGAAGTGCCAAATTCCCCTGCACACGTGTTTCAAGCGTAAATGACGTTGCGGAAACATAAAACGTACCCATCTAAAATGGTAATATTTTCATGTTTCTACCATGTTTCTACAATGTTTCTACCACGTTTCTACCAAGTTTCTACCATGTTTCTGCCATGTTTCTACCATGTTTCTACCAAGTTTCTACCATGTTTCTACCACGTTTCTACACCATGTTTCTACAATGTTTCTACCATGTTTCTACCATGTTTCTACAATGTTTCTACCACGTTTCTACCACGTTTCTACCACGTTTCTACCACGTTTCTACCACGTTTCTACCATGTTTCTACCATGTTTCTACCATGTCTCTACAATGTTTCTACCATGTTTCTACAATGTTTCTATCACGTTTCTACCACGTTTCTACCACGTTTCTACCATGTTTCTACCACGTTTCTACCACGTTTCTACCACGTTTCTACCACGTTCCTACCACGTTTCTACCACGTTTCTACCACGTTTCTACCACGTTTCTACCACGTTTCTACCACGTTTCTACCACGTTTCTACCACGTTTCTACCACGTTTCTACCACGTTTCTACCACGTTTCTACCATGTTTCTACCACGTTTCTACCACGTTTCTACCATGTTTCTGCCATGTTTCTACCATGTTTCTACCACGTTTCTACCACGTTTCTACCACGTTTCTACCATGTTTCTACAATGTTTCTACCATGTTTCTACCATGTTTCTACAATGTTTCTACCATGTTTCTACCACGTTTCTACTATGTTTCTACCATGTTTCTACCACGTTTCTACAATGTTTCTACCATGTTTCTACAATGTTTCTACCATGTTTCTACCATGTTTCTACAATGTTTCTACCACGTTTCTACCATGTTTCTACCATGTTTCTACCATGTTTCTACCATGTTTCTACAATGTTTCTACCACGTTTCTACCATGTTTCTACCATGTCTCTACACCATGTGTCTGCCATGTTTCTACCATGTTTCTACCATGTTTCTACCATGTTTCTACCATGTTTCTGCCATGATTCTACAATGTTTCTACCACGTTTCTACCATGTTTCTACCATGTCTCTACACCATGTGTCTACCATGTGCCTACCATGTTTCTACCATGTTTCTACCATGTTTCTACAATGTTTCTACCATGTCTCTACACCATGTGTCTGCCATGTTTCTATCATGTTTCTACCATGTTTCTACAATGTTTCTACCACGTTTCTACCAAGTTGCTACCACGTTTCTACCACGTTTCTACCATGTTTCTACAATGTTTCTACCATGTTTCTATACCATGTTTCTACACTATATTTCTACCATGTTTCTACCACGTTTCTACCATGTTTCTACCACGTTTCTACCATGTTTCTACCATGTATCTATGCCATGTTTCTACACTATATTTCTACCATGTTTCTACCACGTTTCTACCATGTTTCTGCCACGTTTCTACCATGTTTCTACCAAGTTGCTACCACATTTCTACCATGTTTCTACCAAGTTGCTACCACGTTTCTACTAAGTTTCTACAACGTTGCTACCACGTTTCTGCCACGTTTCTACAACGTTGCTACCACGTTTCTTCCACGTTTCTACTACATTTCTAACGAGTTTCTACCATGTCTCTATCATGTTTCTACCCAGTTTCTACACCACGTTCCTACCATGTTTCTACTTAGTTTCTATACCATGTGTCTACCATGTTTCTACAATGTTTCTGCCATGTTTCTACTATGTTTCTACCATGTTTCTACCATGTTTCTGCCACGTTTCTACCACGTTTCTACCATGTTAATACCATGTTTGACATGATGTTTCTACCATGTTTCTACCAAGTTTCCAAACAATGTTTCTGCCATGTTTCTGCCATTTTTCTACACCATGTTTCTACACCATGTTTCTATCATGTTTCTACAATGTTTCTGCCACGTTTCCACCTTGTTTCTACCATGTTTCTACCACGTTTCTACCACGTTTCTACCACGTTTCTATCACGTTTCTACCACGTTTCTACCATGTTTCTTTCACGTTTCTACACCATGTTTCTACCACGTTCCTACAATGTTTCTACACCATGTTTATACACCACGTTTCTACCACGTTTCTACCATGTTTCTGCCACGTTTCTACACCATGTTTCTACCACGTTCCTACAATGTTTCTACCACATTTCTACCACGTTTCTACCACATTTCTACCACGTTTCTACCACGTTTCTATCACGTTTCTACCACGTTTCTACCATGTTTCTTTCACGTTTCTACACCGTGTTTCTACCACGTTCCTACAATGTTTCTACACCATGTTTATACACCACGTTTCTACCACGTTTCTACCATGTTTCTGTCATGTTTCTACCATGTTTCTACAAAGTTTCCACCACGTTTCTACCATGTTTCTACCATGTTTCTACCATGTTTCTGCCATGTGTCTACCATGTTTCTACAAAGTTTCTACAATGTTTCTGCCATGTTTCTACCATGTTTCTACAAAGTTTCTACCACGTTTCTACCACGTTTCTATCACGTTTCTACCACGTTTCTACCATGTTTCTGTCACGTTTCTACACCATGTTTCTACCACGTTCCTACAATGTTTCTACACCATGTTTATACACCACGTTTCTACCACGTTTCTACCATGTTTCTGTCATGTTTCTACCATGTTTCTACAAAGTTTCTACCACGATTCTACCATGTTTCTACCATGTTTCTACCATGTTTCTGCCATGTGTCTACCATGTTTCTACAAAGTTTCTACAATGTTTCTGCCATGTTTCTACCATGTTTCTACAAAGTTTCTACAACGTTTCTACCACGTTTCTACCACGTTTCTACAATGTTTCTACCATGTTTCTACTATATTTCTACCACGTTTCTACACCATGTTTATACACCACGTTTCTACCACGTTTCTACCATGTTTCTGTCATGTTTCTACCATGTTTCTACAAAGTTTCTACCACGTTTCTTCCAAGTTGCTACCACGTTTTTACCATGTTTCTACCACGTTTCTACCACGTTTTTACCATGTTTCTACCACGTTTCTACCACGTTTCTATCACGTTTCTACCATGTTTCTGTCACGTTTCTACACCATGTTTCTACCACGTCCCTACAATGTTTCTACCACGTTTCTACCATGTTTCTACCATGTTTCTACTATATTTCTACCAAGTTTCTACACCATGTTTATACACCACGTTTCTACCACGTTTCTACCATGTTTCTGTCATGTTTCTACCATGTTTCTACAAAGTTTCTACCACGTTTCTACCAAGTTGCTACCACGTTTCTACCATGTTTCCACCACGTTTCTACCACGTTTCTACCACGTTTCTACCATGTTTCTTCAATGTTTCTACCACGTTTCTACCAAGTTGCTACCACGTTTCTACTATGTTTCTACCATGTTTCTGCCATGTTTCTACCATGTTTCTACCATGTTTCTACCACGTTTCTACACCATGTTTCTACCACGTTTCTACAAAGTTTCTACCACGTTTCTACCACGTTTCTACCATGTTTCTACCACGTTTCTACCACGTTTCTACCAAGTTGCTACCACGTTTCTACCATGTTTCTACCATGTTTCTGTCAGGTTTCAACCAAGTTGCTACCACGTTTCTACCATGTTTCTACCATGTTTCTGCCACGTTTCCACCTTGTTTCTACCATGTTTCTACAATGTTTCTACCACGTTTCTACCACGTTTCTACCATGTTTCTGCCACGTTTCTACAATGTTTCTACCATGTTTCTACAATGTTTCTACCATGTTTCTACCATGTTTCTACACAATGTTTCTACACAATGTTTATACAATGTTTCTGCCATGTTTCTACCATGTTTCTACACCATGTTTCTACCATGTTTCTATACCATGTTTCTACACTATGTTTCTGCCATGTTTCTGCCACGTTTCTACCATGTTTCTACCACGTTTCTGCCACGTTTCTACAATGTTTCTACACCATGTTTCTACCATGTTTCTACCATGTTTCTACCATGTTTCTACCATGTTTCTACCATGTTTCTACCATGTTTCTACACTATATTTCTACCATGTTTCTACCATGTTTCTACAATGTTTCTACCACGTTTCTACCATGTTTCTATTATGTTTTTATCATGTTTTTACCACGTTTCTACAACGTTTCTACCATGTTTACAACGGCTCATCATCTCAAGTGTTGACATACATGTCTGGAGTGACAGTGACCTTCAACTTGACGTAGGCCATATAGGGAAGAACAAACACAGTGTACACTTAGATCAAGCCTCACAAATCACGCCTGCACATCGATCCCCTCTAACACCGCGGTGCTACGCTTAAACGAGGAGATCGCCTTCCGGTGTTAGAGGAAACGAGTGAATTAATGAAAAATAATTTAGGTAGTCATTATTTTTCTCAAATTGTGAACAAACGACACAATGTCTTAAAAACGAAGAACCTGTTTATGTTTGCAAATCATTTACCTGTTTCCGTTATCAAATCAGTGGTATTCAGAAATAGATATTTGAATTTTTCTAGGAACATATAAAGTTATGTACTTTCATATTATGATAGTGACGTTTCCATTAAATAAATATATAAATAATGCATTGTTTTTGTCGTAAAATATGAGTGTTTTCTTTTTCGGTTTGTGTGTTTTTGTGATAGGTACCTAGGTTTGACAAACTTCAGTTAACGCTTAACAAAATTCCAATTTGGCATGGCCTCAGTAAGACCGGTGTTTTTTGTGTTAGAAATGTGCGTAAAAAGCGCAAAACGCAGACCA
>Ga0224511_10003328_pt1 | contig 11494 bp, 6 predicted proteins | sample SF_May12_sed_USG_2_FD_169988 | JGI IMG/M metagenome (GOLD analysis project Ga0224511, IMG submission 169988) | Sediment microbial communities from San Francisco Bay, California, United States - SF_May12_sed_USGS_8_1 | ecosystem: Environmental > Aquatic > Marine > Sediment | place: USA...
GGGGTGGCTGGCTTGATTTCCGGTTTGGGCATTGCTTTGTGTTTCGTTGGATACGGATTGTGATGGCTGATGGAGAACGCCTACCCTTAGAGCGACATTTTTCATGGAGCGGAAGGGTGCCACCCCAATGATACATCTTGGGGAATGGTGGGTCCAAGGTGGTCAGGATTCGAACGAAGAAAATTGGTTCAGTGAGCCAGCTATTAGCTACTGGCTGCTGTCATAATATCCACCACTTCATATTGGATACACCTAGCGGAGGTTCCCCCAAAGTCAACCATACCGTACCTTACCGATGATCCATAAGGATCATCGACTTTAGGGAGAACACTACCTCAAATGAATTTGATGGCCCTTCATACCTCTAATGGCTCTTGGGTTAACATAAAGATACGATAAGATTGGCTTAGAGTGGCACGTGCCAGGCAGATAGACAAAGACTATACAAACATTAACTCCTCCTAAACGCAAGCCTCATCCGCATCAGCTTGTCTTTTGTTTGCTACCCAACAGAGTTATCTCAGTTTGCCGCAATCAACTATACTCAGAACAATGGAAAAACTACTGCGAACAGAAACGTGACTGATTATCGCGACAGTGAATGGTGAATTGGACGAAAAGAAAGACTGGCCTGGTAGATTCGCTGATAGGGCATGATAACGCGCATCTGCTGAGTGAAATTTATCCCTGGGCAGCATGAACAACCGCGTTACAATCGTGCTGTTGTTTTATTTGCAGTGCAAGTTTCTTTTTCTTATTTCGAATAAATTTGTCTCACCGCAAAACTTGTAAATATCCTTGTCAGCGCTTCCTATCCAGTTAGTGAATGGTCATACTCATTTTCACTCAAGTTTTGATCAACAAAATTCTGCTGACAACTGGGACAGGATATGCTTAGAGAAGTGTACTTTATTTTTTGTCTACAGCACACATCTGTCACAGGATGTTTTGGCTTCACCGAGTGAAAGTAAGGATATCTAATGTGATCAATACTTGAATATCATGTTACCTACTGGTACTAGTCCTAATTTCCTTTGCTTGATTGGTTCAAGAAGATGCCAAAGTTACAGCCTACAGGAAGTAAAACTTTCCGCTGGTAAATTTGGTTGGTAGCCAAAAGAATGCTACCCACATGTTAACTAAACAAAAACATAAATAACACAGATATTAACACAGATTCTACACAGATACACACTTTACCCATACACAGATAAAGTGAGTTATACAAGTATGGGATATGAGAGTGAATTCTTAAACAAAGCCTTGAAACTCACAGGCTTACTTTTTCTGTCAAGCTGGTGCTATAGAGAAGGTTTTACGCTTGAACCACTGCAGTCGATTCAATGCTCAAGTTGCAGGATGGTGGCAGATCTGGTATGTGGATACAGGTCTGCGGTATGGTGATGATTAGTTGATACAGTTTGTTTGACTAGTTCCATTTAAGAATTTGACTTAGCAGAGACACCGCAAGCAGGTCTGTAACTTGTCTATCACGATGCCTCAAAATAAACGATGAGCTGGAAATGCTGGATGAGAGCATGGTGACCTTCTTAATGCAGATGAATGCGATGAGAAGAATGCTCAATTAACCCTCGGGATCCCCAGATATATTCTAAGAAATATTTCTCTGCATCCTTTTACTAATTTTAGGATGCAGGAGGAATAAGATTAATCACTACTGGACAGATAAATGCATACGCTTGGCCTTGGTGAAAGACCATGGGATCCAACTGGTCAAAAGGAAAGGGGTTTTCAGGGTAGTGTGCATGTCGCAGAAACATACTATACCAATCACCCGATCACTCACTCAAGACTAGAAAACCAACCTAAATGTGTCACTGCAGCGCCAGTTTGACAGGTACTGTTGCCTAGGGAAACTTTTGAAGTCATCTGTGCATAGTTGGTACCTGGCTTTATATTTTGTTAAAGGCTTACATCTTCACCATTTAATTGTGGTTATGATTTGCGATACTTTTTATTCTTATCAGTTTCAACTGGTATTCCGTAAATTGATAAAAGTGACCGGTCAATAGCAGTCATGTCTAAGGATTGAATAGCATCATCGTGTGAGGTTGACACTCAAAGCATCAGCTGAAAATCATAGGTCGGTCAGGTGTTGTTTAAGAGCATAGTTTAGGACAACTCCCTGTCATCTGCCCCAACAGCTTGGCACTGCCCCTGTGTATCAGGCTGACCCCATTCATTTGTGTACGCGTAGCCACATCGAGTGTCTTTGCTCCACAGAAAAGGAATGTGAAATACTTGTATATGTGCATGGTACTTTATCCTGTCAAGATGTACCAGCCATATCACCCCATAATTAATCACTAGTAAATAGAATTGATATTTTCTCTCTTTGATCTGAAATTCCTCGATCAAATAAAGTATTTTTTTATAATTCAGAGTGTAAGAATGTTCTTCGTACAATATTCGTTGCTTCAAAAAGCTTCAGCATCAACAGGGTAAATGATAGATTAGCAGAACTGAAACTGGACAAGAAAAGACTTATTTGTTTATTGCCTGCTCACAGCTAATACTTCGCCAGTTATGATATTGCATGGAGCACCACGAGTGGGTCAGTATCAATGATCTACCTCATATTGAGGCTTATTTGTGGGGGTATAGCTAGTTATATTTTCTTCGTATGACGTCTGCACCGTTGGGTTGCAGCCGCGACGTCAAATCTGTATTTTGTCATCGATTTGGCAAGAGACCGAGAGCCCTGGAGAAACTGTGGGTCGTTGATGGGTGGGATTCGAACCCAGGCCCTAACTTACAATTACAAGCCCACCGTGCTCTGACCACCAAGTTATCCCGGCGTATTTTAGGTAAGGCTCAGTGATTGGTTGGCTATGAGCACGTGTTGATATGATTAACTTGTCTAATCTCATCTGAGCAAATACGTTGTTTGCAGTTCACTCAGGACATTAATAATTCAGTGGATTTCTTGTCTTTTCAATGAAATCAGATAGAGCACATGTAGTCACTCATAGACATTCTCGAATCAATTCAGCTCTGTTATTATACATGAGTTGACGCTTTACCATCTTAACGGACTTCCTACAAGCTTGATTTTTGTTTGGTAGAAGAGGTGGTAGGTGCTCGGAATGATGTAAACAGCTTATATCCACAACACAAGCCAAACATGATCAGAGCTTTCGATTTGGACCCAAATGCTCTAGCCACCGAGTTATCCCATTAAAGTATGTATTGAGGCTATAACTGGGGTGAATCTTTAATGAATAAAACTGGGTACCACTCAGTTGGTTCATCAGCCAACATTTTTTGGCCGTTTAATGAGGTGTATCACTAGTGTCTTGGGTAATGGATGCTTCGGGTTTATCGTGGCCGATTAATTGTTGCAGAATTTTTCTTTGCTGGCGGTCATGCCATGATGGAACCCCTAGATTGCATTTTAATATTTCGTGATTTTGGTCACTGACAAATACACCTTGAAAAGTTAATACGCGGACCTGCCAACTGATTGCATCACCAAATCCGTGCTCCTGTCAAATACATTAAAGCAACACCGATCTGTGATAGGCTGGCTGAAGGTGTGTATGACATACAGAGCCGACTTATTGGATGACCTCTATTCCGTAACAACCTCTACATTTCCCGCGAAACTAATGTATCAATGAGTATATGGCAGGTCTGTTTATCATCTGTCCTCATATAAACGTATCAATACACAGATAGGTATTAAAGCGTTTCTAGCATTGTCATTTACTATAAAAGAATTGTAACGTATACACTGATAATCATTAGCGGGTGCTATTAACTGACACGCTATAGCAAATCATCTCCGAGGATTTCATTGTTATTTTGACATCACCGACAGTAAGGTCTAGTAATTCACTGGTTATTCCAACAAACGGATATACATATAGCAACCTCCTGCACATGACGAGGTAAGACAGAAATTTCCTACCTACATTGTAAGTTTGTGTGGAACTGTGGGGGCATATCTACATATGAGAGGGCGCATATCAGCCCGGGGAATTTTCATGTTTTCCTCCCTATGGCGTCTTCACTGTTATGCCATTATGGTCAACCTGTCGGGTATGGTACTTGTTTTTCATCAGTTGTTGCTTAGCATGGAGTACAACGATGTGGGTCAGTATCAGAGAATCTTCATGTATACTTACTAAATACCAAGTGTCTAAATCGAGGCATAAAGATATACAGTCTTATATAAAACAGTTTTTGCCGAAGTCTATTGTATTGACTTTCTTAAGGTGTTCCTGGGTTTTCGAGTTCTATCCAGTTAGACTAAAATATGTTCAGTTTTTGGTTTTTTAAAGGGATAGTTCAAAACATTCTATGGGGATTTGAATAATATAAAAAAACGGTTTTCTGATATTCACTGCCAATGAGTTGTCCTTATACCGAGCGAAAATGCAACCGAGTTCTCTGTGTAGCCTTTCTGAGTAAAAACTGTGTCTAAGGTAACAAATGAGATAGCTGGACCAGCGATGCCCACATTGGGGCAGAAAATATCACTGCGGTGGATCTCCCAAAGTCTCAGACAGGGCACCTTTCAGCGATGATTGAACATATAGCTTCTCGGGAGAGCTCATAAGTTTTGTTTTGTCTTCAAGTTCTCATCTCTCCACTTCTTCACAAAACGTCAAACATTCCAAACTGCCCAGCATGACTGTGAGAAAACATGGAAAATCTATAGATCAGTATGGCATTGGAGAAGATTTCCATACAGCAGTCGAACACAACTGGCGGCTTAGGCTGCCAATGATGATATAAATACACAGTCATTGGCTATCTGTCAATGATGCCTTTTTACATAAATCTTGATTTATTGATTTTGAGTTTATGACGAGCTTTGATTTTTTTTAGCTTATCAGTCGGTAAGACAATTTCTCAGATGAATGTGGACAACAGATATCTTAACTAGGCTACTAAATAGGTAAGTACCATTATGGCAAGATGCTACCATCCATAGCATCCGTGATGAATAACTTCTACTTCTCGGCTGTAAGAAGGGTTAGCTCAATGGCTAGAGCATTTGGCTCAAGATTGAAAAAGAGTTCAAATTATAGTTATGCTGAACACCCACTGTGAATGAACCCCTCACATAATTCCTATACCCTCCATAACTCCTATTGCTCCAACAAGCCTAAGAATTATGAGGTCTGCGAAATAGGACGACCAAGTACCCGAGTAGAAAAAAAGGAAAGGGAGGAATAGCAGGGTAGCTCAGTGATAGAGCCCCGGGTCGCAACCATGATAGCCTAGGTTTGAATCCCAGTCTCGTTTTAAGTATGAGCCCCTCATTTAAATCCTATTTAAAACCGAAATAAGCCTCACCATGAGCTGGAGCATTGATCCTGACCTGGTTGGGGTACCTTAACTGGTGAAAAAAAGTTATTATTTAACCCAGCAAGCATCAAGACCTTATACTAGACTGAAATAAAAAATAAGAAAATGTCCGAAAAAGCACCAGCTCCCTAATGACTGCCAAGCGAACCATTTTAAAAGCGTGGCTTTGGAAAATCATGCAGTCCAAATAATATCATTACTCAAAAAACTTCATAGACCGATTTCTCATCCGGGCAATGCCCCCGCACCGAAACCAGGATATGACTGAGGATCCCTGTTCAAGGTAACAGACACTTGAGAGAACCACAGCTGGGGCATTAATCAATAGAAATAAACTGCGTTGCTTATAAATTATACTGAAAATTCTGTGCATTTACCTAGGCACATACAAATGTCCGGGCAATATATCTGTAAATCGTCTCTGAAAAGACGCATAGGTCTGCGATGCACTCATCATTACAGAATCTTTGATAATTTAGCTGTTTGATCTGTATACTGCAGACAAGTTTCATGAAACTGAATAAAAAAGGAATTGAATTAAAAAAACATAAACTAGCGATTCCGAGGATAACTTGGAACACTTTCACTTCAATCAAGAAAGACGCTGGATATGTTCTAGTACAGGGCTGCCCAACCTTTTCAAGATTGTGGTCACTTTAAAAAAATAGACTAATGTCTGGGCCGCTTATGATGAAATCAGATGCTGCACGTTATATAGCGATCTATGAAATGTTCGAGTGTTTAAAAGATTTGCAACAGGTTTGCGTCCTGTTGCAGTGGGTCAGAAGTTTTTTATAGTGTTTCCCGATTTTCTCCAATAACTGGGGACACTTTGGGTTAGTGCCATCAAACCATGCAGCATAATCTGATTCTAAGCTCTGTACGATAACCATGAAAACACTGCATGGTTTCAATCGGATATTCAGTATAGTGTAGTTGTGAATGAAATGAGATGCCAGCATCAATCGTCATTCTGACTATATTAGAATGACGGAGTTACAGGCTGGGCAGGGTGGGCATAGTAGAAGCTAACTATGTTCAGGGCCAGCTTCACTCTTGCGCAGCACCCGCTGATTTAGTGTGAAGCACCAGCTACAAGACTGAACTGATGGTCCCGAGCATATAGGTGTACTGTAGTCATTTCCTCTAGATAGAGCTCGATAATTCCTTTAGCTCCTGTGCGGGTCGCACTGATAGTTATTAACCATGGACCTTTAGGCTATGTCTTGGTAATTATGAATGAAATGATTGCTCGTGACATTTTTGCTAAACACTAACTGGTCTCACTGCCCTCCAAGCTATTGAATAAACCTTATGCTCATTTGTGAATGCATAGATCCATAGATACATATATAGTATATATCTCTTGGTAAACCCAGTGAAGGGAGGCGTTGTGGCTGAGTGGTTAGAGTACTCGCCACTGGCGCTGAAGGCTCGTGGGTAATGAGTACCTGGCTTTCTGCAGACCTGGGAAAGGTGAAAGTGGTGAGGAAGAGGAGTGCATGATGGCCCACCTCAGGTACACCGTTGCTGGTACAAGTTGGTTCTTTAACTTACAGCCTCTTCCCCACATCGCCATCGGCAAAGAAAACAACCTTTACCCTTTTCAACCAATTGAAACAGTAACGGCAAAGGGATAAAACTCCTAACCAACCCTCTGCGCCGAACCCTAGTATAGACAGTGACACCTTCATGTCACTTATATAGCAGAGCAGTTTGCAATGAAGTAAGGTACTAGCTTAGCTCATTGGGGCCAGCTGACACCAAGTTTAAACACTAGAGAAGTGTGCTCGAGGCAGTTGCACCTTCAGCACCTTGAGGTTTTATCTATGCTGTGGTCATGCAAAGCCTGCCAACTACTACTTGCAAGCCAACAAAGACTATACGCCACACTTAGTTCACACTACATACCACCACTTTGAACATAGTCAAGGTTACTCCCTTAGCCCATAATGGCCGTGTGGGGAAGTGGCTGCTAACGGTGTCACTGAGGTGAGGGGCCACTCCTCTTCCTTACTGCTTTCACCTTCCCAACTCTGAATAGAGAGTCAGGTACCCTTTAACTGCTGAGTGAACAGAGAGAGTCTTTGAAAAATCTCGTGCTCAAGGTTTTAAATCCGGGACTTTCAGTACCAGTGGCGAGCGCTCTAACCGCTTAGCCATGGCACCTTCTAGTGAATGATATAACCATCCCTTATACCGTATTGCATCCATTTAAGACTTATTAAAGGCATCTTTTGATTCAACATTGCATCTGGTTCGGCTCGAGTTGGTTGTTCAAAACAACGCCTGACCTTGAAGAATTGGTAGAGTGAAAATGCACAGTCTAATTTTTCTTGGATGTTCAAATTGGATCAGCAGTGTCTGTCTTTGAGAGACAAAATAGTTTTGCAAGCCTCTAAAATCACACTGGAAACAGAATTTTCTTTGTTTCTTGGTTGACCTCTTCTCTGTTCTGGCGAAGCTACCTGGTTTTATCACTAGTAGTGACTTAGCATCTATGGGGCATTACGAGTGGGTGCATGAGTATCAATGCTTCACCCCATAATGAGCCTTGTTTCTTGTTATAAGTTAGAATCAATGTGGGAATCTCATATTCAGAGTGCGATCCCACTTCTTCTTCTTTTCATCTCCATGACAGAATAGCTGTCAAGAGTGGTGCAGAAATTGGCCTACTGAGTCTTTGACTCAGCGTTTTCCAGGGTGCGGTATTAGGAGACTATCTGCTTGCACCAGCGAGGCCCATAGAAAAGGGCCTTCTTCATTTATTTTAACATCAGGATCCGAAAGACAGAGTCTTTGCCCAAATTGGTAATAGAATCAGGGACTCCGAATTCAACGCCAGTACGCTATTTACTAAGGTATCGCTTCACCCCTATCCCACTACCCCTGATAGTCATATTGAACTCAATTTCTCACCATCTAAATAAAAGTTGCTGACCATTCTATAGTCTGTTTGATAAAATTCTCAGATAGGTGGAAGGAAGGTTAATAATCCTTATGAAGGTGGGAACTTCTTTTTACTGACAGTCAACCTTAAAGCGATGAGTGGCTTTCGGAAGCGAAACCGGAATTCAAGTAGCATTTTCACTACGGATTAACGAATGTGACCGTACAAGTGGAGGTATTCACGGGAATAAATTGCTTGCATGTTTGGGTCATTTCATCCTCTTCTTACATAGTTTGGAGCTTCACTACTAAGTTCATTCTCTCCTTTCTCACTTGCGGGCTCAACTCAAGTACATGTACTAAGATTAAGTTTAGCTTTCATTATTTAGAGAAAAAATTTATTGCAACAACACTGGAGTGCTAACAACCAGTAACTACACTACTATGGAGGTGAAACATGTAACGCTACATCTATTTTAATATGATACGTTTTAATATGATCACATGCCACATGCTGGGATAATAGGATAGCTCAGTGGTACAGCGCTGGGGTCGTAACCCTGATAACCTGAATTCGAATCCTGGTTATGGCCGCGTCGCTTTAAAAACTTCCTATACCTCAAAACAAAAATACACGCCACTGTGGGGCGAAGCCGTGATACTAACACGCTCTGGGTGCAACAACAATAATCTAACCTGGCAGCTTCACCATACAGTGAATGCGTCATACCTAAGAAGGCTACTGAACACACTCGGTAATTCTAAAAGTCAGTATGAATGTGGGATACCCCACACAAGTTAGTGCTTTTATACACCGCTAGCAAACACCTCAGCGATGGGATAGCGGTATAGTTCAGAGGTAGAGCTTTGGGCTCGCAACCATGAGAATTCTGGACCCAGCAACATCTTGTTGTGGGTGTGAGGTTCTCGCATCCTAATTCGAGCCCAAGACAAAAACAAGCATTATGAGGTGGAGTATTAATACTGACCAGCTCCTGGTGTTCCATGCTAAACCCTAACTGGTGAAAAAACTGGCAGCTTTACCACATACGAGAAAAAATATCATCCACAGTTTTCTCCGGTTTCGTAGCCTCGACAGCACCTGTGATTGAGCGATGCCAGCCGATCCGCTTTCTGATTGGCTGGCTTGGTGGCATATTAATGCCTGTAGGTTATGTACTGATGAAGATTGTTCTGACCATAACTTAATGGTTTTTATGACAAACAGCTTTCTAATTGCCCACAAGGTCATTATGGCAGGTCATTACTGGGAGTAACTAACTTTATGGCCTAGCTCGTCAGATTGCATCCTGACTTATTTCAGATTCTACCAAAACACATTTGAAAGCCATAGTCTGCAATACATTTTTTTCATTCTTTTGCTTCCGTTTTTACTCCACATTAATAATCCCTGTACGCGGTCATGGAGTTTGCTCTCTGGTTAACAGGAGCACTTTGTTGGAGCTCAGGAGCAAATTAAGGTTAAATGCCTTTCCTGTCACCACCATTGAGTTTTCTGGGATTTGAACCCAAAACTTGCCACACGCAAATCTTGTATTCTAACCACCAAGCCAAGAATGGAATTTATAAGAACAATTTTAGTTAATGGCAGAAATCAGAGCCATACATAGAGTCAGAGTTAAGAGGATGACTCTATGGGGTCATTATATCAGTGTATTCATTTCTATCACTTTCCAGGTATGTGTTCCATCTTCCACTAGTGTATGATGTCTTTTAAATCTAGTTTTATTTTAATCAGCCCTAATTCATTTAACTTAATTATTTGGGCAGTTTTATTGAGGTTTTCTTACAAATATATCATGATAGGTTTTTGACGGAGCACTATAATACACACAATAAAGAGAACAGATGCTGACTATAATTTCATTCTGTTTTTACAACTACTCCAGCACTATGCCATCCTATCTAATGGACCTCCTAAGCCTGAGGCAAGATAGGAGCTACAATAAATGCATATGAGATGCTGTAAAGTTTTCTGACTGCGACTGTGTGATCGTGACACGGAAACCTAGGCATTTTGTACGACTTTATTATTCCCTTTAAACTTCAGAACTTTGAAACTTTGAATCTCAAATGACTGCATATGCATATAAAACTTGAGAACTCCTACATAGGCCAAAAAGTCGGACTCTCACGGCTACAATCGGAAGATGGCTTGGCTGTCGTATTTTAGTAGCAATCGTTGGTTCTAATAAAAGCTTTTGGCGAAACCAACCTAGCCCTCGGGAGTTGGGTAACGGAGGGTCTTATGATTATTTTAATTTGGGTGGCTCACGCAATAGTGAAAACGGGAAAGTTCGGGTCGCCAAGCAAAAGTCCGGATGAGTGAGGTAGCGAGTCAACGTATTTTTCTCTGCATCACTCAGAGTTGCGATTGAGCGGCATTTTCGATCGAGCAGAAAACTCCAACGTGCATGTTCGGCCAGTATGGCGCGTTACCGGTGCACCGGATTACTGGCGGCCAACACGTAATGAGCATCAGTTTGCACAAGACGCCTGTTGTCTAATCATATTGATGCCAAGTGCATTTTTGTTTCAGGATGTCATTGTGGTACTGACGGACCCAAAACTGTGACATTCACCGGGGGACTACTTTTGATCATGTTCCGTTTCTGTCTGGTCGCGATTCTGCTGACTTTCTGCTTTGGTTGTCAGCTCAGTGAGGACCTCTGTGACTGGAAACGGGATGGAATCAAGTGGATTAATGGTAAGCCTATTTTCAGTAGTCGAAACTCAATATACTGCAGGTGTAGTTTTTTATGAAGCATGACAGTCATGGTGTCATGGTAGCATGGAATGGTATTGAGATGGTTTTGTATTGCCTTCCTGCGATGGATAGCTATAGAATAAAGGAGCTTTAAGGCAATAGACTGTTAACTAAGCCAGAGATACATGCCATTTGAATGAGGTTTATTTATGGATATTTTAGGTAGCACAGAATTTCTGACAGCAGAGAGACCAGACGCTTTTCTCCTTTCTCCTCTTTATGCCCCGGTTCAAGAATTACTCTGCTCCGTGCGGCTTACTGTTAATCTGATCAACTCAACTAGAGTCCGCTTTGGCTACAATCGAATGCTAACTGGAACTTCACATGTCAGCCAAAAACTGGTGGAGATCAACAGCAATTCTAATGAGTGAGTAATACTATCAGCTGTAGGTGGGGATAGATGGATAGTTCAATGGGCTCAAAATCTTGAGAAACTAGGTTCAAATTCTATAGTCATGGTTGGCTCCCATTATGAATATG
>Ga0224511_10003329_pt1 | contig 11493 bp, 5 predicted proteins | sample SF_May12_sed_USG_2_FD_169988 | JGI IMG/M metagenome (GOLD analysis project Ga0224511, IMG submission 169988) | Sediment microbial communities from San Francisco Bay, California, United States - SF_May12_sed_USGS_8_1 | ecosystem: Environmental > Aquatic > Marine > Sediment | place: USA...
GAACCACTGCAGAACAATGTTAGGAATATGAAAATTACCAACTAAGGCTGTCTATCTGATATGAGATGCATATTAACTTACAATGTTGTGCGAAACAGTCAATATAATTGCATGCTAAAACGTATACGATATATTTTATCATAATTTGATTTTAAGTTGGGAAAAATTAAACGATAAATGAGTAAATAATAATGTTAATGTATCATGTTATATTGCAATTTAGCTACAGTATGACCATGGCCTTGGTGGACTCAACGAGAAGCATCATTTGGACACCGATATTGCATGCAGGTAAGCTGCAGTCACACTATGGCGTGGGTATTGCCAATGCAAAATTCAGAAAGCGAATGCAAAATTCAGAAAAAAAAACTATTTATAGGTACAACTTTCGAGTGTTAAAACCTGAGCTATCGTCGACAGTACGTTACAAACTTATGACTAGCGTATTTACAGCGTTTTTATAACGTATGAGTAATGTCGAGTTAGCGTATTCAGCTATATAACGTATATGCTAGACGTTTGCATACACTGATACATTTTGAACATGTCCAAAAAATAAATAACACAGCGTACACCGACGTATGTCAACGTATTTGGAACGTACACGACCTATGCCTCTCGTACCCCCAGCGCATGCGAGCGTATGAGCATACGCTCACATACGTTGATGCCATACGCTGTAGTCTGACTGCACTTTCAAATTCGCACAATGAAAGCTTTCTCTGCGGGCTACGCGTCTCAGACAATGCAATAATCTTCTATTGTAAGTCATTTATGTCGATGAAAACCGTTCAATATTGAGTCAGAGGTTTCTTGATAAGAATGATATAGACTGCTGTTTTGCTACTACGTGCATTAACTAGACGTAATTTATTGGTGAAATATCTATAATGCCACACTATCCCGGTGGAAGGGCTCAGACAGACAACACTCGGGCAGACTCATAAATAACGCATTTCCTATTATAACGCGATAGGGAATCAGTAATAGAACAGACAGTACAAAACAATACGACGTGTAAGGAAAAACATAGGCAATCAACGCTTGGCTGTATTTTGGCATCTGCTTACAGATTGTGCATTTGAAAATCAGACTCCATTCATCATCCGAAAAGTGGTGCACACAGTGCTCTTACTCTTTACTGATCCCTTTTGATTACAAGCAAGGCTGAATATTGCTTTTTCCAACTTATTTTGTTGTGTTGGATTCGACGATATGATGTATTTACCACTAATTAATCATTATACGAGCGGCGGTCATTTAACGTACACAAACGGGTTTCTAAAAAATCCGAACTAAGCAAAGCATAGACAGAACGCACATACTCGTGACGGTAACTGACATCTATCCACTAGTAGTCAGAGGTCCAGGTAGACAACCGTTCTCAAAAATTGCGCTTTCGGTTCTAATTTAGTTGAATGAGAAAACAGTTAAATGCGCTTCCCTATCAAACACCGCTGTTGCTGATGTGAATGACAATATATACATTAGAAATAACGTTGTCGTTTTTTTAGTATTATACATCATTTATTTCATGGTTAGTTCACACAAGCTCTCAAGGCAGCGCTCTCCGCCGGGGTGGGGCGGCCAAATGTAAAAACATCGATACAGATAGCTCAATTCGCAAGTTCCACGATAATTCATGAGAAAGGCGCAGACAGGTCTGACAAGGGAAAACGTGTTAAACAGACAAGAAAGCTTAATCTGCGTGCGAGCGTCTAGACACACTTCTTCCATCACAAAATGTCTTCCATTTGTATGGGGTTGGTTTCCTGGGACTTTTTATTGTTGATTTGCTGATGTTCATTTGTTTTGATAAAAGCGTTTGTATCACTTCAACAACATAACATTAACTATATGTCAAGAAAGGACTAAAATAATGAAATAAAATCACAATTTAAGAGTTAACCGTTTTTTACGACGAAGCCATATCATTGCTGTCAGTCAACAGTAAAAGTGGTCCTACATTTGCAAACTCTGGGAAGTGATATGATAGACAATTGGCATGCACGTTGAGGAGACGTCAAATACTGTCTAGCACACTTCGCCACACCTGTAGGTCTCACAACACACACCCGCCAGGTTCGCATATATCCGTACATTAGGAATACTATAAATTGAAGACATGTTCAAAGAAAGAATGTTGTAAACAATGTAGACATGTCAAGTTTAAGGGCACCATATTTGATGTATAGTTTATGGTAGCTAACCATAATATACACATTATTACTAAATTAAATATTTAACTTTATGTTCACTTTATTTTGTTATATCTACTACTTGTTTTGTTTTGTGCCTCTCACTTGTTGAGTCGTAAAAACATTTAGTCTATACTTATTTTATTTCGTGAATATTCGTTAAATCATGAACGCTTACTGCGGGGACGTGTCATGTGTTGTCCGTGTGCCGCTCCATCTCGCATGTCAATGGCGAGATGCAGCTACACCTGAATGGCGTCACAACAGCCACGTGTTTGGCCACTAAAACAGCTTTCAAAAGAAAACATCTTGATGGATGTGTATGCAGAGTTGTAAATTCACATTAAAAGTAAGTCATACATTTTGCATTACAAATACGCCAGATGGTGTAAGTCGTTATTTTTGTGCTTGCCTACTTAAAAACAGGTTTCCTGTATTCCTGTCTGTGTCTCCATTTTCGTAACAACGCCAATTGAGACAACGAAAACTTATTATTTCGGTTAATTACCTAATGAGACGTTAGTGGTTCGCAAACTACCGAAAGACGATCACACGCATCAACGTATTTGATCTCTTTTGATGTTGGCGGTTTTACCTACCTGTAAAACGTGCTGACAGCTAAAACGTTCGTTGTTGAAAAACGAGAAAAACAAATGGTTTTAACAAAATCTATTCATAGGTGGTAGACCCGCGTGTCTGGTGATTTGTATCGCTACGATAGATTGCAGCCGAGGAATGATCGTGCACGTGGAATCGAGAGAAGAGCTACGTGTGGATCTACAATAGTTTAACTGTTGAGACACATCTGGTGACAAATGAAGTGCAAATAGGTTTTTCCGAAATTTGAAAATTGAACGACTTTTATATTGGTTTTTCAACCATTGTAATAAAAAAAAAAAAAGTAGATCTATTGAATTCAAAGTGGTGCCATTAAATATTGCTATTTATTTTACAGTTTATCAATTATGTAAGAGATGTGTTTGGGTTTGGCTACCAAATCATTAAGCCATGGCGTAACACCCAATAAACTGCCTTTTGCGCATTGTCAGATGGAGGAATTAAGATTTTTTATTTTATGCTACCGTGTTCTACAAATGTTTGTCTGTTGTCATGGTCAAGCATGTACGAATTTTAAATTATGATATGAAGATACTGAACGCAGTAATAGCAAATTAACAAAGTAGAAGTCATAGCATCAAGTAAACGATGTATCAATGCTACATATTGAAGTCGACGCTAGAGATTGTTTTGTTGTTTTTGTTGCGCGTTTTTTTTAATGTTTTACTAGTGATCGGGATTTAACTTGGACAAACATGCGAGGTAAACGACATGTCAAGTGCAAGACATGCGTTCCTTCAGCATAGATAAAACTTACTTCTGGAAGTCAAACAGAAGTAATTGTTATGGTTAAAACATACTTATAGACCTATGTCCCTCTGGCATTTGTCAAGGTCATTTACTTGGGGTGTATTTGTGCAAATGTCGCTCTATAAGCATATCTTTGCTGCAATACTCCGTTTGTCGGCATATGCATGGAAAGTCAATATTACTGGTTAAATTAAATTATAACAACGTTTAATTAATAATCAAAATGTCACTCAGGCGTGACACAACCGTTTCGCAGTTCCAGACGTATTATAGCTATGCAGATAAAAAGTCTTCCTTATTATTGCTCCGAACAAATGAAATGTTGAAAGATTCAAACTTGACTCGAAATCAATGTTGTTGTATTGTTACACTACCTGTCTATAATTAAAAACATTTAATTCACACGGTGCAATACAAATTCATCAAATAACGCTTTAAAACAATACAAAAGATCAGATATGCAGTAGAATTCACTTACCACATCCATTCAATCCAGTCACTCATTCAGACTTTGTAATTGTTCATTAGGAAATGGTTCTTTCAAGAGCAAGCCATTAATCATTTAATACGATTTACATATCTAGATCTCGCATTTCAAACACCTAGGGGTTTTGTCGCACAGGTTGTAAACCTATCTCCTATTCTGGTGATGTCAAAATGTATTCATGAATGGGACAAACTCCACGCTAGAGTCAAACAAGATGGTTCCAATAGTCAATGTCTCAAATTGCACGAATAAAAGCTATTTGTCATCTGTCTGCAGGTCGAATACAATACAATCGAGTGGTTGAAGATTTTAATGTTTCCGTTGATAAGCCTTACCTCTGACACGCGGAATCAATCGTGTCTGATCGCCCATTGTATTTGCTACATTTGTGTCATACAAATTTGTCTGCTTTTGTCTAATTAAGGACTGTGATAAAATTGAAGTTTCAAGACACTTGGTTTAATCGAAATCAAATCTTGAACAATGAACCGCCGTACTGATAGTTTATATCATTAAAGCAGCTATCTCAAAATGCAAGTTGCGTTTAATTGTAAGTCAATGATATTTAAGGCATTCTGTGGTATTGAATAAGTCCGGTCACTAACCTCTGTATTGACTTGTTAGTAAAATGTATTTTAGGTCATTTACTCCTACCTTTTTATCAAAGACATTAGTTGGCATTTACCTACATATACACTTGCATGCGCAAGCTTGTCCGTGAAACCCGTTTTATATTTGAAAACAGAAATTGCAATACATCTACAATAATAAACGACGACAACATCCCAGGCGCATGCGCACAACCACACACATTTGCAACGTGTTGGTCTGTTTTTGTTGTTTGTCGCAAGTTTGTTTTAAGGCATGTTTTCTGATCATAATAACAATGGAAATTAAGAAACATTTTTTCTTTAGTTTTATTTGCTGGTCCTTTGGGATCATGGATTGTACGTTGGTTACATTTAAAAATAGAGTTCCCACCATGCGCAAGGGCGCGTCAATGTAGCGGCATTTTTTCATTTCCATTGATGAACAGCTTCAATAAAACCGCAGCTGTTTTTCCCCATGCACACTATGCTTATATATGACTTTCAATTTTCTCAGATTAGTAGTCAGCAACTCTGGAGAGCGCGCACTAGCAGGACTTTGATCGGATGACCATGACGTGCAGCTGTGGCGTCGTACATTCAGTAATGTTGAGAAGTGAAGGTTTACAAATCGAATCAATGTTACGAACGAACAAAAACAACGATTTCCCGTTGCATTTACCATTTTTCCCGAATCAAAATAGCGTTATCAGCTTCATCATCAATGTTTTATTGACGACTCGTTACATTGTGGATGATTGATGTTACATTAGCATTAAGATAATTTATCTCAATAGTTAATATACTTTACGACGTTGTGGTTTTAATGCTTTAAAAACTATATTCATTCATAAAATTATAAAAATACTATTCTTTTATATCGCTACATTAAGTATTAATGCATTTATTTATCGCACTCTATATTTCATGCACGACTAATTGTACGGTAAGCTTTCTACGATATCAGCAATTTTAATCGTACAAGATCGCTGCGGGTGGGGTAAAATCTATCTCCGATGACTCTGTCCGTAGGAGACCCCATACGGCTCTCAGAAAACTTGACAAATAATCCTTTTGTTAGGGCCCTGATGATTTTGTAATTCAGCAAATGCAAATGACATATTTAGACTATTTTATTTTATATTTTTAATCACAGCATTGTATGACTCATGAGCTAGATAGACATAATTTAAGCAAAACATTAGGTGATCTGTTATGTTCCTTCGTAGATCATATGGTGTTTCATTCAGAATAAATGTAAGTGGATTTCTTTGATGTTGAGCAACCTAAAACCGTATCAAGTCGGCGTAAAATTGCCGGCAACTGATTTTACTTTCAGAATTCGTGTTTGCGCATATATTTACTTTAACGTGTACACCAAATCATCTTTACAATAAACAATGGTTAAAAAGGTATCAAAAGAGGCAATTATCGACGCTGATACAGATTATCTTTCGCCTTAGCTAAAGGATTTAAGAGAAGTAATAAATTATAGTAAGGGGTGACGACGAAAACATAAAACTAACAAACCTTGTCGTCAAACCTTGCCGTCACAGTTTATGGTTTTAAAATGTCTCACGCGATTATGAATGGACCAAAATGAACATCTGTCTCCGATCAATAGTCAACTTACATCAGTAAATGCATCACTTAATTGCAAAATGTTACAACAGGTATCAATTTGCAAAGACAAGTGTATATTCCCTAATGCGTAACATTATGTTATTACACACTTGGTAAACGAAAAATAGACTTTTGTACATTAACGAAAACCCTGTCAATTGCATCTTGCTAATAAATGTGAACATTCATCTCTGAGAATTACCTTAATTTTAATGCCGGAATATATCACATGCGTGATCCAAATGCAACGAAACACATTATACAAATGTACATGTATAATGTAAATATTCTTTGAGGTTTGATATCAGAGTAATAAAACCATACCGGTACCAACAGCAGGAAGACAGGCGGACAGTCAAACAAGTGGTCATCAGATCGTTACTCGGTCCAGCAGCATAGTTTACGTGTTTAGGGCTTTGGCCATGCATTGATTGTATTCGGCCATTCTCCATAACCTTTGACTCAAGTAGGGCAGTTGCCACTTACTGACATGACCATGTGTAGCCTGTATTTGTGAGGGAATTACGCTCGGCGGTAAAACTCTTGACTGTCGAGTGTCGACTCAGGGATTGCAGGTTCAATTCCCCGCTCAAGAAACTAAAATTACTAAATATAAGTTGTATAGGTACTGGTCTGAAATGACCGCAAACCATAAAGGCCCATGCCATAAAGGTTTTGTTTTATAAATGTTTGGGAGTTATATTATCTAGTAGGTTTATATTAGTCCCTGTCTCTGAATATGCAAAAACGCAGACATGCTTTAAAATCTAATTATGAATTATTACATGCTTTTTCAAAGATTATTTATTTAAGGTCGATTGTGAAGTAAGTTATCCCAACTTAAATTAATTACTCTCTACCGCTCGTTCGATATAGAATCCATCTCATTTTTTAAACGAGGGTTGAGAGGAGAGAATAGTCAGACCTATCCTAATATGCAGACCGCTAAGCAAGGACGCATCTGGTACCATTTTTATAATGTCTTATGAATGTATGTATGACGCGGTTGGGGATCGAACCCACGACTTTCCTCTTACGGGGCAAACGCTCTAAGCACTGAGCCACCCCTGCGATACATGCTTGTTCAGACAACTGTTGCCTACTTAACAGTGCAAGTAAAAGTATCCCTTGACTGCGAGGTAATTCAATGCAGGCTAAGGTTTGGAGGTTCATTTTTTGTCGACAAAGACATTTCTACTACGATGTATTAGAATCCTTTGGACGATGTCGTTTTACTTACATTGTAGTACAATTATTATACGATAAAATCAGGTAAAATTGCGGTACTATAATCTCACAATCTGAGACCGAACAATCATTTTAAGAGTTGACCTTGACCAATCAGATTGCAGTATTGTCACAGAGCAGGATGGAACAGTAGTTTTTAATGACATGGCATGGTAGACTTTTGTTTCTCGTTAACCTATATGGCCCGCCTAGCCTGGCCAGGAAACACGTGTCACTACCGCTGTAGACTGACACCCATCACAAACACAAAACCATTCACAACAATATGACTAGCCAAAAAACAACACAGTTCCCTGCACGTTTCTAGCATTTATGATTCACTTTCGGTGAATTTAAATATCGTTCGATAATCTTTCATTCTAAGTTTTTATAAAAAAAGTGTTAAACTATATAATTTTATAATATCCTGTCATTAGAATAGTAGATTTTCTTATTCATGCTAAATGTAACAACTCAATCATTTAAAGCACTTAAAGGAAAACGAACCAATCCAAAATGTAAAACTGTTTACAACCTTGGTCCAGACGTTGAGGTAATTGATGTTCTCCGAAAGCTAATGACATTTAACATGTGATATGAAACGAAAATAAACGTGTTTAATAATTTTCATTTAAAGGGATAAAGGCAAATATCATCAACTCGCCTTCAATGCGATCGTTGTGCTCTATGATGGCTTAACACGTGACTGCGCTTTATAGCGTTAGTGCTTATCGGAAAATGTTCAAACCTACATCTGAGCGTTTATACTTGACATGCAAGCGCAAAATGGGAATCAATCCTTATATTTACATTTTTCTGCGTTTATCGATATGTTTTTTAACTCTAAATACACAATATTTTAGGAAATATTAACTGTTATATATTAATCAATCGTCAACACGCAACACTGTTCCGGGGAGTAAGACGCACTGGCGAGGTCGTTTTTTATTGGTCAATGGACATTGTGTTGACTAATCAATATTATATATCTCGCTTTATGTACCCGAGCGAGTGACTACTATTAACTCATCATCAAAATCATTTTTTCTTTCGCAAAACAATATGTCAATGTAAATTTAACAATTTTAATGTAGCGCACTTGTTTATTTATGCACTATGTCGCGAAGCTATTTTTTGTTGCTTTCATGTATATTGTTTTTTAGAAATGACAAAAAGTTTTTGAAAATGTATTTAGAGGTATTTGTTCCAAATAAATTTGATTTATTCCTAACTAAAATTGATAGACTCTTGCAGGGAGAGGGACATATTGTACCATTTTAAATGTTTGTGTGTGTGCCTTTAATCATGACGAATGGTTTTTGAGAGACGAAATTCAGTCGTTTAAGTACAAATGAGTCATACTTAAAAACAAAATGCATAAACAATGACATATAAAGATTTTGATATATTGGGAAAACGTAGATATACCATTAAAGCATAAACGTGTTCTTATTGCCGCAAATATTGTTATTGCTTTTGTTTTACTAATATATCATACTGATTGGCATTTGCCATTTGGCTTCGTTTACGGCATTATTCAGTGCCCGATTGTATTGTAGCGATTTGTTCTGGTAATTTATTAAATGTTTTTTCCCACATATAATCTGAGTGTATGAAAACTGGAAGAGGTAGTAAATATTTACTGTTTCCTTTTATTTGACGGCCATATACATAGGTGTCCCATTGAAATATTCAAAGCCACATTATATTAACAAATGTTGTAGTGCTTAATTTCAAAGCTGCAAATTTTCGGCACACATCTTGATTATTTGAACATTGATAAACATTTGCAATATTTAAGGATATAAGATTTGCTTATTTCGTCTTCAAAATGTGCGTAGAATAATTTTTCTTTCGTTAAAAAAGGTAAAAGGTTACAACTTTATCCAGAATCGGGACCGGCCTTTTAATATTATTAATAAAATGACGAATGCTATATCCGCATTGACTCTTTTAACTGTCACATAATAAGTTAGACGTTTGGTCTGAGGACAAAAAAATGAACATGAACAAAAAGTTTCTTAACGTTCCTTCTACTTTTATCTCTAGTATATAAGTATTAGGGTTTTAGTAATTCACAGTATATCGTAAGTATTCTCCCTAGATTAATGCAATATATTTAAAAGCATATAATGCATGTAATCCCCCGCGGCCAAATAATTCGTCAACACATAATGGATTCAACACATAATACCATTTGGTCTTTTGCTTTTATCGCGGACAATTAAAAACGAAGGATGCGGAGTTACGTTCAATTCTGGTTTTCCCCACTCACAAATCCTGCAAGATAATGTTGATGTTTTGCTGTTTCTCTGAATTTGGCATGATTGTAAACCGCGCGCAGAATCCTCCGATTTCTGGTAAACAATTTACCTAGCGAGCCGGCACGCGCAGCATGCATTGCAGCTTCACTCACAAATGCACCTTCTGTTTGCACGTGGATGGATTATCACCTCGCACAGGTTGTTGTGGCTGCTGAATTCCCATCTTATTTGTAACAGAATGTCTTTGTTAAGGAGGCGAACAATGCGTGTGATATGGTGCGGGAAAGGAAACTGTAAACAGTAATTAGCTCCAAGGGTGCGCACGTGTTCATGCAAGAAATAGTAGCAAAATCAGATACAATACGTAGTAGTTGGTAAATCTAAAATACAGTTAATGAATATAAATCAATCATACGTACTTCTTGTACATTTCCTCCTTTAAAATAATATGTTTCCAAACAAAGCATATCATATGTTCCTACTCCATGCCATCTCTTACAAAGACGAACCATGTTCTAATGTTATCAAATGACAGTCAAATGAGATTGTGACAGTTAACAAAAAAAAACTGATGAAAGGCAATGCCCTCAGGAAGCAAAGCCTGTATGGGAAAACAGCAGCCTCGGTTTTATTGAAGCTGTTTATCAGTGGTAATGAAAGATGCCACACCACTGACGCCCCTAGCGCATGAGCGGAACTCTATTTAGAAACGTTAACAACATACAATCCATGATCCCTGAGGACCAGAAAAATAAACTACACGTTTAGTTTTTGATATTCTAGTTTGAGCAACGTGCTATACTCAGCTCTGAAGCATATCCAGCTAATTTTTGGCCAAAAACAAACAAACAAAACATACTCTAGAATGTAACTTTCATATAGGCACAACTGTAGACTTATTTTAGAAATTTTAGAAATTTGCAACGGTTGCACGATGAAAGCTGTAGCCAAACCATAGTTAACCGCAGACTTACTTGCTTGTGAGTGAAGTTGTTGAACAAAATTTTGCGTAAAACCTGACATAGAAATCTTTAAAATCAAAATATTTTTATATGTCTATTACATAACCGTTGAAAAATATTTGGATTGGAAGATAAACATTGGTGGTGCGTAGAAATTGGTCGAGATTCTCCGAATTTATTAACTATAATTTTGTGACGGTATACTCATTATTTGATAGCCATATTTCATAAGAAGTCAACAAACCAAAATAGATGAATGTCATGTTGTGCGTCAAAGTGCATGTGTTTGTTTATTTTGTTTAATAACTTGTGTGATGTTTATATCGTGTAGCCTGTTTTCCTGTCTATTCGGTCAGTTAAGCATTCAAACATATAACAACGTGAAACTATCAAACATACAACCATTTTTTTCTGAAAAATAATTGTAAATATTATTAATTTTTATAAAAAATGTTAAAACTTTTGTCAAATATTGATTGTTTACAAACATTGACCTCATTTTCCTATGACAGATGTAACTCAGGTTCTCACAGGAGCTTTCCTACAAAATGTATCTATTCGGTCAATCTGATTGGCTAATCACCCCCATGGTGTTAATGACGTAATCAAGCAGGTACTTGTACTATTTCAATACACAAGTGTTACCAGAATCACATGTATGCAAGATTTAGCTTGATATGTCACATGACACAACAAAACAATCGTCTGGAAAATTGCCTCAGAAAAAAGTAAAATGAGTAAAATAAAGCATTATTTATAATTGTTTACAAACAGAGA
>Ga0224511_10003330_pt1 | contig 11493 bp, 7 predicted proteins | sample SF_May12_sed_USG_2_FD_169988 | JGI IMG/M metagenome (GOLD analysis project Ga0224511, IMG submission 169988) | Sediment microbial communities from San Francisco Bay, California, United States - SF_May12_sed_USGS_8_1 | ecosystem: Environmental > Aquatic > Marine > Sediment | place: USA...
CTGTGACCCACACTGGCAGTCGCTGTGACCCACACTGGCAGCCGCTGTCACCCGCACTCACAACCGTTGTGACCTTCACACTGACCTCCTGTTTTTGGTTCGCTGTACAGAAGTGTCCTTGCCATGCACCTGTGTAACCTTGACCCTCTCACTCATCTCCCCACAATGAGGACAGACAGGAGAGCCATCCACCTCCGGCGAACACGATGCATGGTACAAGTGTCCACGGTTAGCAGCACAATCCAAAAACTCTCCCTGAAACAACAAGCTCGTAGTGCAAGATGAAACGAGAAAACAATAACAAGATGGCGGATTCTAGTCTACTCAACAATTAGGCAGCAGATATCATTTCACCAGCAATCCCTTTTTTAAATTGTTATTTGAAACAGCTCGATATAGCTTAGTGATAAAGCGCTGGACTCGCAAATGGGTTCAGTAATAACATGGGTTCAGTAATAACATGGGTTTGAATTTCGGTCACGGCGGGCTCCAGTTGTGAGCAGGAGAACCTCGCATCCTTATCGTAGCTCCAAAAATAGAGGCCTCACTACTACATGGAGAATCAATACTGGCCTGCTCGTCGTGGTCCATGCTAAGCAACAATTGGTGCAAATCAAGTACCTAAACTAGCAGCATCACAATCACAGGGAAGATGTCATACAAGAATGTGAAGTTCTGACAGAGATGGTCGCATTTGACGATTTACCGTTTACTCCTCCCTAATTTGGAATTGGTGGTATTACGTTTAGTGTACACTCACCGCTGCACAGAACAGTCCACAAATAGGGCAGCAGGCATGGTGGTTCATTCTTCGGCAGTGTACCTTACACAGCTGCAGAGGGGGCATCTTGGCCGATGCTCTCATCATGCGAGAAGCCCCTACTCTTGACATACAGTTCATCACCTGAAAATCACACAATCTCTTTATAAGGTTCGGTAATCCATACGAGGGCTTAGATTCTACAGTCGATGGGGTTGTCCATGGTGTTATAGGCGGCAAGTAAACAGCTCCAACAAACTCCCCCAATGTGTCTGTGCGTGCGCGGGTGTGTGTACCTTACCAACTGATTGAATATTTTATCATGCCTGAGAATATAAGCACATACGGCCCCAACTAGCGAATGCATGGGATCTCACGTTTAGCGCACGTGTGGGTTCTTACACCTAGTGCGTGTATAGGATCTCACCTTGGAGCCTATAGTATCAACAGCTTGGCAGTAAATGGTTTGATGCCTTTTTACCACTGCTGCCGAATGATCTTCTGGAGCCAACTTACATGAGCAGAGTTTCAGTTTGGCATTCTGTAATCAGAGTACTGTGTGGGCACAGATGACTGCCAGCTTTCACTCGGGTGGAATTCTCTATTACTAAGGGAGAGGGAGTCTCGTATAGACGAGATTACATGAATAGTACGCTCTACGCACTTACACATTTGTATATAGTGTGCACGCTTGTATACTCAAAACCATACACTGAAGAGCATAATTGTCCACTGACCTGGTACTCTGATGCCATATTTACTTTTGGCACTGTGAGTCCAGATGGGAGGTTCTCATGATCATCAGGTATAGAATCAACTCGCTTAGGGATGAGCGATGACCGAGTCCCTACAGACAACAGTTATCATGGATTAAATTCAAACTCTAGTGTTGGTACTCTATGGGCGGGCTTCCTGCATTAACTGTCGCGATTCGACTGCAACGAGGAAGAAAGCCCAGTAATGCACGCACATTTGAAATCGGGCTCGAGTAACCTCGTCCAAAGATGAATGCGCTACCCACCAAGCCACACTTCTCTCTGAGAGATGAGACTCACAGGAGAACTATGCTGAGCTCGATCAAATGGAAAGGAAACAGTCAGCTCGAGTGAACAGGAAATGTTTGTGGTGTCCTGATAATACCTGTGTATATGTCTGTGAGAAGTCGCTGACCGGGAGTGACAGCGGGTCGTGACTCCTGCTGCCCCACCGCTGACAGGTCGACCTGCTCAATACGGAATATATCCCGCCATAACCTACAGTCAGACATCGAATTTTCACACAATCAGAAGGCAAATAATTATCCAGACAGCGGATAATCAGAAGCTGTGGTACAAAGAGAAATCGACGAACCCACAGAATGCAGATTCAAGCCAATGCAGTGTTAATATTATTTGAAGTGTCTTTCTAGGCTTTCGTTTGACTTTGTCATGATAACATACCCTATATGTGTCTACAAAGAGACGGTAATCTGAAAGAGTGACTTACTCCGTACTAGCCGGTCTTGGCTCCTCCTGAGGTATGGGTATCTTCACCGGACTCATTGATGAGGGTCGGATGCTGCCGCGACGGGCGGTAAATTCAACTGACGCTGACTCCCCTGTCTTACTGACGGAGTCTATAAATGTCAGTTCATCTATCCTCAGGGTATTACCCAGTGACTTGTCCCCGGTGGGGACACTTCTCTTCTCTGTAGAGTCTCCCAGAACTATAACCTGTGGTTCTGCTGAGTCTTCAGTTATTACCGAATTAGCAGAACTAACTGCCGTGACTGACTCGGGGTTTATTGAACCAGCAGTAGTAACTGACTGTGAGTTGACCGAGTTCTCCACTGTGATGGATTCCGAGCCGACCGTACTGCCCGATTCTGAGTTCTCAGAACTCACTATAATAATGAAATCCTGACTAGATGACCCTGTCAGAGTCGGCCCATCGTGTGCAGGGCTGACCTTAAAGTTTACCTCCTCCACTGAAGGCTGGGGAGTGCTGCAGTGGAGCTGGGTACCGCTCTCAGTACGGTGCCCCGTCGGTCCGAGCAGCTCTTCAGGGTGGTCTTCTGATGAGACACTGCGAGGGCTCTTGTCTGCCATTCTGTCAGGACTATTGACGCACGGCCACGGGTCAACCATCTCTTCCTCACATGTGGGTGTACGAATGAGAGGGTGAGCGAGCACGTCATCGTCCGAATCATCCACTATCTCAATCGGCAACAGATCTACCGCTACTGCCAATGGCAAACCGACAGGAACTGGTTCAGTGGATGGTGCCATCTCACGGTCAGCGGGGTTCTTTAGCACCGGTTCAGCCTCTGGTTCTCCTTTTATAGTGTCGGATGCGGAACTCGCTGCGGTTTCTGAGATTCCTGCAAAATGGTCAGAGTTCCCTTCTTCGCTAGAGTAACCCTTAGCAGATTTCTCCTTAGCAGAGCAATCAGCACGCGATGACTCACGACAGCGCTGCCTTATTTGCTTCCGTCTCGCTTGCATTTTTTTGCGTATAGCGCTGAGGCCTCTGGCCCACTCGACTCGCCCAGGAAAGCGGGAAGATTTCGGGGACGGAGATGAGACCTGGCTGCTCTCACTCGGACCCTGCACCGAGTCCCCATCCAGAGACCCGGTGGTTGTGTCACAAGGACAGATCTCCGGCACGGCTACTCGGCTCGGAGTCAGCAGGCCGGTCAGGGTGACTATGGGAGATGACTCAATCGAGCATCGAGAAGCGGCAGTGACCACCGTCTGGGAAGGACTCAGGGGCTCGGCTGTACTTGTGGAATCATTCAGCAGTCGCTGGGACTTGGGTGGTCGCCCTGGTCGTCTCCTTTTTACTGCGACTTCGTTTTGTGATTTACGAGGTCTGCCACGCCTGGGTATCTGACTCAGAACTGTCGCCTCGGAGCAACTCGAATCATCAATGCTGCTGGATCTTTGTCTCTTCCTGCTAAACCGACTGTCACTGGGCAGCTGCAATTTGAAAGGCGAACTTCTGCAGGAATCTAAAAGAAACGAGTAGTGGCATGATGTCCAGCCGTATCTGATCAGAAAAACAACTCCATCATTGGGCAACCAGGGTAGTACACTGGATACTTAATGCTATGAATCACATTAATAAGAAAATTTGAAACAAAGTTATGATACAATTAAAACCATTGTATAACCATCCACCATTTCCGGACATATTGATGAATATTGAGAAAGACACCCCACTTCCGCATTACCTACCTGTTGATGCGATGGCAAAGATGACCTGACAAGAATTAGTGGCGAAGGAGACACCGCAGGCCACCTTCTCAGACATGACATCAGTGATAGCGTCCTGCTGCTGCTCCATTGCTGCCCAGACAAACCATAGAAAAACTTTACTGCGTTATTACTCTGGTCTGGCCCAACTCGTAGACCCAAGACTTCCACCAGAAATCTTTCGGGAAATATTAAACAAGACCACGGAGTCACATTCTACGGATTGCAAGTTCGAGTTTCACCACCGCCGGGATTGGTTTTTTGGTACGGGCCTTTAGCAAGATCCTTACTCTGTATTGTCGCACGGGTTCGAATCAACATGGTAAAAAATAGAGGACCCCATCAGCGGATAATTAGGGTCAAGATCACTCCATGCTTGTTAAAGATCCCCTCTCACTTCTCGAGATGAGCAGTCGGGTTTCGCCGAGTGATACGTGACCAACTGGGTTAGGTCGACTGAACCCTCGAGCGATAATGCTGACGTGATGCTCAGTGCATGCATTAAAACAATGCATGCTCAGGTTTGCTTTATTGTTCCCAGTAACAAGCTGAAAATACCTTTGGCTAGATCTGTATAGCGCCCTGCCATCGCCCTGCTTTGAGGGGAGCTATTTACAGAGGTCTACAAATAATAAAAACAAGACTCCAGCATAAATAGACTGCGCTGCATGCACGTCCTAGCAGTATTGGTACACAAGTCATGCATACAAGTGTGGGAGCCTGAAATCCTTTATGCAGTCAGAAAAGCCATGGCGTTAACCCGCTACTTGACACAATCCAGTTTTGATGAGACCCAGCATTCGCTATAACACTGATATACTTTGCATGCAAGGCCATCGATGGCATTGTATTTATTTATTCTGCATGTAATTTAAGTAGGTGTGGCTTCGCGTCAGCACACAAAAACAACAGAGGTCACAACCAGTGGATAAAGGTCAAGATCATCCACAAATGTCACAGGGTAACTGAACCCCAACCGCCTGGGATCATCCGTTCCGTTTTATAGCTCATGCTTCACATTTAATCAGCAATGCTCCGGTACAGTGTAGCTCGCCTTAGACATAGCCAGCTTCCACTATGCCAATTGCCAACCCTGACCAAGCAGCACTCTTAATTACACAATCATTGTGGCTGAGTCGGGACTAACTGTGAGATAAATCTTACCGAGCCTGAAGTGCGACTTTCCTTCCCGCGTTTCAGCATTTTGTCTTCTGCTTCATACCACAAAAAGTCCAATGCACAATGACTCTTGTGGACAGAGTAAAGATCTACAAAAAGTGATGGTCCATGAACCTCCTTCTATGGAAGGCGCATCGTGTTTTATCGGGCAGGTTTCACTAGAACGAAAGAGAAAAATCGGGAAGTCTGGAGCAGCTCGCCTGCTTTATTTAAAGGTCTTGACAAGATGCTGGATTACCACACACTGGCGTACCAGAGAAGTAAGGTTGGACTTGGCCTGTATCTGGAGTCCCCGACAGACACAGTGAAGGAATCAACCACATTACTTACAGGCCGAGTGAATACTTTCACCCGGTAAGTCACTACTTACTCAGCGACTGACTGGGTCATTAATGTTTGCAAACAGTTACTCACACCCATACCATTGAGTCGGTGACAGTGACTGAATCATTCAATGTTTGTAAACAGTTACTCACACCCATTGAGTCGAAGACAGTGCCTCACAGTCACACTCTGTGAGTGCGACACATTCATTGACACAGTATGTGATTGATAGATTGGCCGGGCCTACACAAGTGATTTACCTGGCTAAACTTACTTAGAAGTTAGTCAGTCAGTCTCAGTGTCACTCAGTGAGCAAGTAAATGCTATTAGTATTACTTAGTAACTTACAAGTTACTAGTATTACTAGTAGTAAGTAGTACTGCTACTATTTACTACTACTACTAACTTCTAAGTACTAACTATTACCATTAGTAGGGAGTAGTACTAGTACTACTAGCTCATACAGCACGGTTATCGGGTTACGAATTGACTCGTTAACGGTCAATACAATTTACAAATCCAATGGGACAAAATAACATTGATGATTGAAATTGAATGATTCAAATTCGAAATCGAATGATTGTCATTGAGTCAATGAAATGTTTGGCGCAACTGAGGGGTTCGCAAGTTTATTATTGACTCACTCAACTAGCGGGTAGACTGAGTAAACCAGTAATGCTGTATGTGACCGTGTCGTGGGTGAGCAGTCGCGATAATGACCGAGCCTGTTGCAAATCCAAAGCGAATACGACTACGGATAATTCAGAATCAGACACTTGACTGTGACATTCGATCAGTGAGTGCGTGGACGGATGGCCGTCGTGCACCCAGCCCTGGTTGAAAAGTGAGTTCAACGTCACACTGGACAAATGGGCATGTAGTGTATTTACGAGGTTTCTCCAAGAAAATTACCTCAACCAACTATATCACGCTCAGCTCATTAATCAAGGAGAGCGGTGATTTTCTTTCAACTCCGGAGGGAGCGCGGTTCAGCTACACCAAGAGACTTTGGCTAGCTTTTGTGAAATACGTATTCGTGTTTTCGAGGTATCCCGAACAGGTATAGGGCTGATACTAGAAGCTATGTAATTTTTCAGCTGTTCCGTTTATTCCCCGTCTTCGCCACAAAGAGGTTTGATCTCACAAAATTTGTTAGCTGACCATCATAATAAGAGAAGAGTATAACAAACAACATTTGTATCGAACTAGGGGTTTCATCCTACATCATAGAATAAGCAAAAGGTATCCTTATTTTATGATCCAGTTTCGGAAACATACAGTTTCACGATGTCATGCATCTAAATAGTTTTTGTCTGAAAGCAGGGTTGGGAGTAGTTATTAAAAGTAACTAATTATTCGTTATTCCTCACTTTGGTAAAAAGTAAAGATTCCTCGCATTACTTACCTTAAAAAAGGAAGGAATAACTTTTATGTGTTTAATACTTTTTCTCGGAAAGTGCTGTAATGTAGGGGTTATACCTCTTGTGAAAATCCACGTGAATAGAAACCCTTTGAAATTGAACAGGAAACATGAGTTTGGTCTACTGTAACATATTATGATAGCGGGCTTACACTAGAGCGGCGCGGCGGCGGTGAGCGGCAAATGGCACAGAGAGCAGCGCTGCAGTGGTTTTTAAACAAGCTGCACCACTGTCTGCGCCGCTGACTGTGCCATTCAAATGGGTGTCAACTTCCGCCATTCCAGGGGCACAGTGCCGCTATGAGCCAACGCTGCATGCACTTTTTCCAAGCGGCAAAGGCATAGTGATCAATCAGAGCGGCAATTTTATTTACTCCGGATAGATTTCTTCTTCCGGTGTTAAGGTCAAGGACGAACTTGGAAGAGCGGCAAATTCGAAACTGCGTTGTCATTGGTTGCCGCTTACCTGACGCTGAAGAAATAGCGCAAGCAGGATCGGCGTTCTGCCGCTGGATCACCGAAATAAGCAGCCAGTTTTGATTAACTACGCTTACAAAAACTAAAATTCCTACTACTCACCTACAGAAGTGCTGAAGAACTTGTAGCGCCTTATCTCCATGACCTTACACTTCCAAAAACAGCACTAGACATCTCCCCTTTTCATGCCGGATTTTACTTACCAGTACCTAGCCAGTGTCACTGATCTAACATACCTGACCAGACAGCAGACTAGGCATGGAGCTATTCTTCAAAGACTTAGAACAGCCTAGATAACTCTCTTACCTCATCTGCTTTTCAAATATTTGAACAGGCAATGTCTCGTAACTTGTAGTATTTTCCGCTGCGCGCGGGATCAGTGATGTTTGACCAGATCATCCCTGATTTCTTCTGTTGAATACTGCTATTTTCTCTGTCCAGTGACATCAAGGACATCGTGATGTCACCGCATGCTCTGTCGTGGACCATTTTTGCGTGAATAATGTCATCTACTACCTATCTATATGACCTAACATCCAGAAGCTGTTTAACATATGGATGTTGTTATTCATATTTGAGAAGTCTCCTTGGTGATTACCATTGGTCGCACTCCATCCGCCATGCGCGTTATTTTAGTCTCCCGAAAAATTATTGTGATTGTCAATTGTCGATGTGGGGATTCAGTGACTAACAACCACATATAAACTGAGCAAAAGCATTTTGGCAGAAAAAAACACCCAAGTTTTTTTCAACATCCAGGTATACGTTGAAGCCTATAGCTGTCCTGTAGTAAGCCCTGACCAAGATCGGTCCATCAAAAAAAGCAGGCATCAATGAAGAAGTGCTTGCTGCTAATAACTGACAACTAAGTAATAATAATAATAATAATAATAAAAATAATAATAATAATAATGATAATAATAATAATAATAGAACCAACAATTATTCTGTTATTAACATTATTATAATATTTTTGTGTTATTATTATCTTTATAATAATAATAAAATTGAGACAAATATCAAAAGACAGTATAAAAGTAAAATTATTAATAATACTGGAAATTTTGATGTTAGCATGAACATAACATTTGCAATAAGGATGAAATAGAGATAATGCTAATGATATGAATGAAAATAACAACAAGAGTATGATAAAAACTAAATAATAAGATTAGTGATCATATGAAAAGATATAATAACTTTGATGAAAGAAGTGATGAAATGGATGTGAATACTGTTGATGTAATATAGTACTGGTGTAAATTGATTAAGCAATAATAATAATAATAATTAAAGGGGTTGTCACGTTTGATTGTAGACGCATTTTCGGGGTTGTGTTCCCATTCTTAAAGGAGGCAACTCCTCATACATTGCAGCGATAGCAAGTGGTCTTTTCAAAAAGCGAATATCGGTCTCTCGAATAACGACAGCCCGATTGGCACAAATAGAAATAAAATGGGATCTAATTACTAAAACCTGGTAAACTAATGATCTTTACTCCCCCATAACATTGAGTAGAACTCATAATTGAACGTAATATTAGAGAGAACTGAAGTTATAAGAACTGCTTTGCCGGGTTTTCCTTTGCCCTCAATAGAGGCCGTTGCTTTCGGGCCTTTCTTATTGCACAAGAATTGCACTAACACTCGCTGACAGAGGTGACAAGCTGCACTCTGAAATCTTATTTCTATATTTTTGTTGTACATTTTCTTTATTCAGACCTGCATAACTACAAGTCTAATATGCACCTGGAAGAGATTTTCTCAAACATCAGCGTGTAAGCCGAGAAATCAATGCAAACGCCAACAGGTCTCTGTTAATTTCCTATCTTGAGGCCAATTCTGTTGCATCAACAGCCTGAAAAATGCGTCGCCAAGGGCTTTAAGCACATTGAGTAGGGCTATATCCAAGGTTCCATTTGAGCTGGGTATTGAGCCCATTTGGTCATGGTAGGCTTTATAATCTAGAAACAAGTGAAGTGACTTTTGGTCATGACATAACCCCTTCAAAATGGTTATAAGAATATTAATGATGAATGTATTCTTAAAAAAATAAACAACAGTAATTATAATAATAATGGTGAAGCATGTAAAATAATAATAAAGCTATTAATAATAATAACAATAAATCAATAAATGACAACCAAAATGCCCATAATAATAAAAATTAATCGTTCACTTCTAGGATGGCTCTCGGTCGCTAGTACAGATTTGGCGCAAAATGAGTCATACGCAGTAGGGAAAGCTAGTAGAAAGTACTAGTGGGTGCCTATCTATCTGCACTTGGACTTTCTGTATGCCGTTGCGCACCATATTTATCATACCTGGGAATTTTCACACAATGCGATTCACATACTTGATGAATTACTGCCCCTACTAGTCACTTGAGTGTTGTTCTTCACTTGAGTAGTCATGCGGCGCGCCATGAGCGAAATGGTGCGGCTTGACTTGGATCAAGTGTTTCACTCTGGTCTTACGGTAAGTGCGATAGGAATTTACATGTATATGACTCCATGAAATCATCAAATGAATCTTTTTGAGACAAATGGTTTTACCAAGAAATCCAAACTGTACTTTAATAAGGAATCCATGTTACTGTTATGCCTTCACATGGCTACTGATATTATATATACAAGCATGTTGTTTAGTTTTTCAATGATTTTTCTATCTGAAAGCGAATTTCACTACTTATACAAGTGTAACAAACAGTTCAGGATCACATGCTGGTCCGATGCTGACCCAATTCTACATAGTAGCATCATACTAGCACCATACTGACCCCATCGCTCGTCACACTCGCCGGCCCTATGCTGGCCGCCATGGTTCACCCATGCTGGGCGATGCTTGCCCATGTTGACCCGATTCTGGTATAATATCGGGCCCATGGTTGGCCTTTTGCTGGTCTGATGCTTGCTAGACGCACATATACTGACCTGATACTGGTCCCAATGCCGGTCCACCATTGACCCCGCGCTGACCTCATACCGGTCTGATGCTGATCTCATGCTGACCTGATGCTGGCCCGATACTGGCCCCATGCTTGCCCAACTAGAGCTCCGCACTGGCCCCGCATTGTGGACTAGACATTGGCCTCATACCTGCCCCATGCTGACTCTTGATGCCGATCTGATCCTGATCTCACACTGGCTTGATGCTGCCCCCCAGCTGAGCTCGCACAATACTGGTCATAGGCTGGGCAGATGCTGGTTCCATGGTTGGCCTATGCTAGCCTGATACTAGCCCTACACTGGCCTGTTACTGGCCCAATTCTGGTCTCGTACTGGCCCAATGTTTACCTAACTAAAGCTCCATGTTGTTCACTACATGTGAATCCTATGCTGGATGGATGCCAGCCCGGTGCTGGTCCCATGGTTGACCTGTGCTGGTCCGATGCTGGCCAGGCGCTACTCAAAAACTAGTTCAATGCTGGCCCTATGCCGCGCGGTTCATGCTATAGCGTGATGCTGGGCCCAGTAAATATAATATGTGATGATAATCGGGTGACATAATAATAATGCCATTACTATTAATAATAATGATAATAGTCATGTCCAATGGATCTCAGTCGCTAGTATGGATTAGACACCAAGTGAGTCACAGTAGGGAGAACTAGTAGGAAGTACTACTGGGTGCCTATCTATCTACACTGGGGCTTTGCCTATGCTGTTATGCACCATATTTATCATACCTGGGATATTTGTTACAAATGATACACACACTTGAATTACTGCCCCTACTTGTCACTTGAGTAGTCATGCGGCGTACCATGAGCGAGATGGTGCGACTTGACTTGGATCAACTATTTCACTCTGGTCTCACGATAAGTGGGATAGGAACTTACATGTATATGACTATGAAATCAACAATTAAATGAATCTTTTTGGGACAAATGATTTTACCAAGAAATCCAAACTGTACATTAACAATCCATTTATGTTACTTTTATGCCTTCATTTGGCTGCTGCGATGATATATACAAACAAGCATGTAATTTAATTTTGCAATGATTTTTCTGTCTAAAAGTAAATTTCCCTACTTCTACATGTATAATGGTGGAGGGTGATATGCTGGCCCGACGCTGGTCCGACGCTGGTCAAACGC
>Ga0224511_10003332_pt1 | contig 11490 bp, 8 predicted proteins | sample SF_May12_sed_USG_2_FD_169988 | JGI IMG/M metagenome (GOLD analysis project Ga0224511, IMG submission 169988) | Sediment microbial communities from San Francisco Bay, California, United States - SF_May12_sed_USGS_8_1 | ecosystem: Environmental > Aquatic > Marine > Sediment | place: USA...
ATACCTTTTATCTTATGTGTGCATAGTGAACAGTTTCTTACCTCCTCCATTAGTGGCATATCCACCACCAGTGCCAAAGTATAGGCTGGTCACCACTGGCCCTGTACTGGGAACGGTCGTAGTGAAAGGCAGGGGCTCTATGGTAGTAACATTTGTGTCATTAGTGGCTCCAATGACAATGGTTTCATTGCCTAGGATTGGTGGCGCTGTAGTAGTTGTTGCGATGGGAGGCTGTTCACCCGTTTGTGCGGCATCAGCACCATTGCCAAGGGTCTCGTCCCGGGTGTCTTCTGGCCGGTAGATGGCAGACGAGGTCAACATGGCGCCAGCCTGCAGCTGGAACACTCCCGTCACAATGCGGATGTTCTCTGCGGAGATCACAGACTGGAACCGGGCGTCGATACGGGCAACCTGCTGCTTCACAGTCTGGTCAGGTGCGTACTTGATCTCGGAGAAGCTGCGCAGATCAATGGTGCCAAATGTTACTACTCCTTGTTGGTCAATGGAGCTGAAGCCCCCTGTGGCAGGGTTGATAGATGCTGTGTGGGCTCCCGGGCCAAAGTAGAGCAGCGTCTCAAAGCCGAGGACAAGATCTGCGATACCTGTGAGACGACTGTTGATGGACACAGATCTGGACTCTGTCTGACCTTCAAGGAACACACCAGTACCATAGACATAGGTGATCGAGGGGAACACAATTTCTGAGTTCGCATCTGTGATAAAGTTGACACCAGTGATGAATGCATTGCGCACTGATGGCCTGTACTCCATGAGTAGCTTCTGGCTGCTGTGCAGATGAATGAGTCCAGTGCCATCACCGACGGCCTTGTATATCTCCAGCACAGTGCTCCTGCCATCATCAGCCATGTGCACGGATGCCTGGTTCAGCAGATGTACCTCATCAAAATAGTGTTCCACAAAGCTCTCATCAATTGTGGCATACTTGTTGTGCGGCCTGCCCTTGTTGTCCAGCAGTAGGCGCTGGTATTCCCTGCTGGCACGGATGTCCTTGAGGTAGACGGTGCCTCCACCGGCACACTGGACATCATCAGCTCCTGACCCACCGTACACCGTGTAGCTGCCCTCATAGATGATCTCCTGCAGACAGTGGACGGCCACTCGGCCAGCAGCTCCACCACCGTTGTTGTGGCTGCCGTCACCACCGATGGAGGAGATGTCACCATAGCCTTCAAAGTCATACAGCTCAATGAGCACACTGCCACCGCTGCCGGCTCCACCAGGGCTGCCACTGGGGTCAGAGTCGCCACCATTGGCGGCGATTGTTCCATCATTGATGAGGATGTTACCCAGGCGTAGATGGATGAAGCCACCACCACGGCCTCCAGACTTGTCCCCAGTGGAATCATTGTAGGTTCCTCTGCTGCCAGCTGACTTGGGATAGTACAGGGAATTGTAGGACTCCCTGGTGACTGTCACATCATCGTTATCAACACCGCCGCCGCCCACACCACCATGGGCAGCGCCGCCACTGTAGCCATTGCCTGGGACACCCGACCCAGTGGTGATGTCAATGTTCTCGGAGTCAGGTCGGTGATCTGCTGAACAGCTCATGTAGCTCTCCAGCTCCAGATCTATATTGGTGGAAGTCACATTGAAGTAGTCAGCATAGATCTTGGCCGCAAACTTCAGATTGATGGTGCTGGCTTTAATCAGCGCTCCAGTGTTGGCATCATATTCAATGCGACTGCCAGGCTCAAGCTGAAGGGTTCCAAATGTGACATACTGAATATTGGATAGGTCAGTAGCAGAGAAGGTCACAATCTTGGCATTTGAACCTATCCTCATCTTCCTGTTGGGACCAAGGTAGAGGTTGGAAACTCCTCTCATGATACCATCCAGATCAAAGGCCACAGATCCTAGACCCAAAATGCTCACAGTTTCTGAGAGAATAAACTCTCCTCCGCTGTGCAACTCAATGTTGACACGAAGCTTGGAGTTGGCTTTAGTGTCAGTCTCAGATCTCTCCAAAGTTCCTTTCTGGTTGTTCTGAATTCTGACTAAGCCAGTCCCGTCACCATTCACCTTGAGAATGTTCAGCTGTCTAGGCTCACCATCCTTGATCACCTGAAGTTTGGCATAATTGTAGATATCAACATCATCGAAGCTGAGAATCAAAGCAGTTTCATTCAAGGTTGTGTAGTAGTCAGTCTGTCCATTAGCGTTATCACAGACCAGCTTTTCCCCATATGTGTCAGAGAGCGTGTAGATGGAGCCTGGACCGCCATCTCCGTGTGGGGCAGGAGAGGTGCCACCTGGAGCACTGTATGCACCCTGGAAGGCATCAGTTGCCATGTCAACAGCGATGTGTCCACCGCTGCCTGCACCGCCATCCACCACCGTGGTGGACCCTCCAATTGCCTCCATGGAGCCCAGACCTTTGAGAGCCACACTGCAGATGACATAGATACTGCCACCAGCACCACCGCCACCCACTTCAGAGTCCGCCCCTGACGATCTCAGTATGCCGTCCAGAATGAGCTCATTGGTCTTTATCTCGATGTAACCGCCACCGTTGCCGCCCTCGCCACCAGATGCTCCAGGAGTGAGAGGCTTGTAGATGGTGCCGTATGGCAGGGAGGCATTGTCCACTGTGTAGTTGCCACCCACCCCACCAGCTGCTGTGTGAGCTCCTCCGTTCCTGCCCACACCATGGGCTCCAGCGGGCACCTTGGGGTCATCTACTACAGCCTTCCCGTTGGTACTTAGAGCAGCCTCACGCTCCAGGATCAGGTTCACCGATATCAGGTTAATGAATTCAGCTTCCAGGACAACAAAGCGCTTCAGTTCTAGGGTACCAATGGTCATCTTGAGCCCGCCGGATGGCAGGAGGAACTGCGAGCCAGCCTTAAGCTTGATGGAAACCAGGGTATAACTGCCGGGCTGGCTGGTGGGATTGTAGGCACCGTTGGAGAACATAGAGGTGAAGGTCGTCGCGTGACCTTGAATGGTGCCACCATCCTCCACGACCAGGTTGTTAAAGGTGCAGGTGCCCTTGATGTCGAGGGTGACTCCTGCCACTGTGAGGGTGTCTGGCACATGAAGGACCGCCTGCTCCCCAATCACAAAGTTGATGTTGGTAACGAAACTGCCAATAACACCCTCCACGACCGCAGCCCGCACTTTCTGCTGGTCCGTTACATGCAGAGTTCCTGTCGTGTCTCCACTGATGTCAGACAGTCGCAGCTGGGTGTCAGCCACACCAAACACTGCATTCGCATAACCTGAAATACATGGGCAGTCAGAATGTGATGTCTTGAAACATAAGGATTCAAATATTTAACATAATAATTAACATGACTTGCTATTAACTTTGTGTCTTGAAATTTTATTATCTTTTAGTAATACACAATTATTTTGTAAAATTCATATACTTCTCTAATAAGATGAGTCTTTAATGAATCATTATTTATTACAACACGTGCATATTGTCACCAGGCTACACTTAAGAGATATGCACATTGTCACACGGGGTCATACCTGAGAGTGTGAGCATGTGGTAGTTGAACTCGCTGTTGGCGGCCACCCCGCTGATGTACGTGTACGTCTGGTTCTGCACGGAGCTGTCTACGTCTCCCACAATCGTGAGACTGTGCACCTCCTTGGGGGACTTGCCCTGGACCTGGTAGATTGTGCCTGGGCCGGCCTTCACTGTGTTCAGGTTGTTGTCATTGCCTGCTCCATATGCTGTCATCACACCAGAGTAGTCATTGCTGCAAATATAACAGGAAGAAAATGAGAACATAAACAAAAACAAAGTGGATATTTGATGACTTCAGTGAAATAAGACAACTGGTTTCATTGAGTGGTCATGCAAGTAGAGAACTTCACAATTGGCAGGGCAATATGATGTTTCCAATCTTACCAGCATGGATTCGCAATGTGTCAAATAACGATATATTCATAATTGTTTACAATTATGTGGAACAAAATCTTATGCCTAGCACATAAAAGCATCCACAGTCCATACAACTCCTACCTAGTTGTGATCTTGAGTGCAATCCTGCCACCAGCACCTCCACCACCGCTGCCGACACCGGCGCCACCGTTGGCCTGGATGGACCCGCTACCAGTGAGAACCGGTGTCTCTATGACGATGGTGCCACCACTGCCACCACCAGCATTGCTGCCATTACCAGCGTCACCATTCACCTCCAGAACACCTGCACAACACAAAATAATTGGTTCATGAATTTTTAGCAATATACGCCATCTTAATTGGTCTCTCAAACTTTCATAGAAGCTTAAGACAGCTGAATTGCTACGTTATTCTTCCAATTGTTCTACCAACTGTACAGTTAAATTGTCCAGTTGACTTTGAAACTAGCAGGTGAAATGTGACAATACAGAATATTGCTTACCGTCCACCTTGATGTTGCTATAGAGATAGAGTTTGAGGTATCCTCCGCCGCTGCCACCGACACCATCAGCCGAGTTGCCGCCACCACTACCGGCCTCAGTGGGCAGGCGGGTGTTGTCGTACACCAGGCCTCCCGGGATGTCGGGGCTCGGGGAGCCACCATTGGCTGCATGGCCGGCACCTGTACCCATGTCACTCTCCTGCAACACAACAAGCATAGATACCATTAAATCCTTACAGAGCTGAAAAACAAAGCAGAAATATGGCTTCGGTCCTAAACATGTTTTAGGACTGACTGGTCGGTCACTAAAAGGCCAGAAGGCCCTCAGTGGTGTTTACTATTTCTTAAATAGACAATTTTTTTGTGCCTATTTCATGGAAATCAATGAAAAAAAGATGGAAAAACATCAAATCATATTTAAAGTCAATAAGTAGTTTGCTTATTAATTTTAAAAGAAATGAACGAAATGTTAACATGTGGGTATATGACTTTTTAAAGATAAAAGCTTTTAAACATGGAAATAAAAGGTGTATGCAAGAATTTAACTGTTTATACACAACAACGTGACACGTGACACCTACCAAGGCGCCAGCACCAGGCCCTGTCATGGCGGTGTATCCCCCGCCGGAGAGAGTGAGCGTGGAGCCGGGGTGGAGCAGCAGAGTGGTGGCCGTGATGTCCAGGCTCGCGCCGCGCAGCACTGAGCCGTACTGTAACTCCAGCTCCACAAACTGGATTCCCTTCAGCTCCGTTGTCGCCTTCTCAAACACCACCTGAATGGGGACAACATAGTTGAACAATATCTGACAGTATTTACATTCAACATGCATTTTGATAAGGAAAATGATTGCGTTCAAAACCTTCTTAATGCAATGCCTCATCAGTTCATGCTAAATGTATTTGCCAGTATTACTATTGCGTTCAAAATATCGCCTCAACGCAAACAGAATGAAATTCAATTCTTAAATACTTTTGACAAGTCCATTATGATAAGTGTTTCAGTACTATGACTGAGAGATCTTGTCTTTTTCCTCAAAAAAAGAAGCAAGGGATATTTAACAATGAATGATGTAGATAGGTGTGTATTTTCACAATCGAGTTCAATTAAAGGTCTTTTTGAATATGTTAAGAACACCCCACAAAATTATTAGTTTCCACATAATGGATTGACCATAGCAGCTGTAACAATATTTTACTGGTGCCAGGATAACATCCAGTAGTCTCACCTCGGAGAAGCTCTTGAGTGTGAACTTGGAGAAGCTGTATTCGCCGGCCTCAGTGAGGGAGGTGTGAGCCCCAGCACCGTCACAGCACACGCCTGTTCGGGCGTTGGCCGACAGTGTCACCTTCTGGTAGGACGAGATGATCAGGTTCTGGATGTTGGACAGGATGCCTGTAAATTAAAGCAGTTTCATTGATGGATACATGCGCTTACATTTATATTGCATGACAACATGTTTAACATACTGCTGTGTGTTCAGTTAACAACCACATATTGGTAAAAAAGTTTGCACTATTTAGTTATTTAAATAATTTAAAGAAACACAAGCAAATAGACAATACTATGCAATATTCCATGTTTTAAATAGTTTTGAGTACCACAATGGTATGTTAAAATTAAAATGTCATTTTCTGTATAGTTAAAATTCTACATTAAATTCTTGTGATCTTCGTTGTGTAATGAAAATTCATTCTGAAACCTATTGTTTAACAAATTTTGTTCAAGAGAATGTAAATGAAACAATACCCCACCTTCGAGAGAGCTGGCCTCCCCCTTCAGCTCGACAGACTTGGGCAGCCGCAGTTCTCCGTTAGGCTTGAGGTCGAAGCTGCAGGTGATGGCACTGTACGTCAGCTCATAGTCTGGACTGAAGATCGTGTCATCACCGACAACGATGGTGCTGCCAGAGCCGCATGTCAGAGTCTTGGCCTTAAAGTGCAGGTTGGTTGTGTAGAGCCACACTTTGGTCTTGTCTCCCATCACTAGCTTGTTGACTGTGTACAGGCTCGTGCCAGTGACATCTAGGTAGGAAATACCATCAGTTAGACCTTTAGCACAGCCATTGTCATAGTAGAAGTTGTGCACATATCCTGGTGAGCCGGCCTCCTGGACGATGGTGTAAGCGGTACCTGAGCCACCAGCCTGGGCACCAGTAGAGGAGCCTCCGCACAGCCTGTAGTCTCCCAGGAAGTGGTAGTCACCATCCACGTCAATGTAGATGCGGCCACCACCACCTCCACCGCCGGTCACAGCATTGCCACCCTTCACTGACAGGGTTCCAGAGCCAGTCATGTCTGTAGTGACAGCAATGTGGATAGCACCACCGCTACCACCTCCAGCAGACACAGTGGCATCCTCTCCATCAGCACTGATGGTTCCTTCCACATTGAATAGGGTGGTAACAATGAGCTTCAGGTACCCACCTCCCCGTGCTCCTGTCTCTGCAGCACTGTCACCGCCAGCTGATCCAAACTCTGTGGCCTGGTTAAAGAGGCCGTTGAAGTCGGCTACAGGGGTGGCATCATCAGCTGAGTTGCCTCCCTTACCTCCATGGGTGCCTCCTGCTCCAGTGGTCCCAGAGTTGCCAGCTGCGTCTCCGGCATCCGTGCTGCCACCGTCGACACTAAGAATACCACCATAGGCCACCTCCACCTTAGGAGAGGTGATGAGAAGGTTCCTGGCATTCACGGTGCCTCCATACTTGACATTGAACTCCTTCACCATAGCCAGAGTGTACATGTCCATACTGTCAAGACTAAGCTCCAAGACTCCATCCGTGGTCACATCAATGTTGTTAAAGGCCAGAGTGCCAATGGGTTTCAGGTTGGAGGCATCTAGACCAGATCTGCTCTGGGAGTGAATAAGTACCTTGCCTCCAGATGACACAGTCATCTCTCTCACACCAATCACTGTGCCATAGATCTCCAAGTTGTACCAGTCATCACCAGTAGAATCATCATCAGTCAGAAGGATCTTGGATGGTATGGTAGCCAAACCACCCTCCTCAATAATGACCTTGCACATGATCGCATAAGGTGAGAGGGTACCATAACTGGTGGCTATTGTGTAGGTCTGTCCACTGCCAATGGTCAATGTACCAGTGTAGTCACCAATGATCTTGTCGATGGAGACTGGATCAGTGCCATTAAACTTCACCTGCCCATAGCCCTTCACAATGAGGTCAGTGATGGTGACGATACCGGAAACATGTGAGAAAGCCTCGGACACCTGGTCATTGTTGTCCACTGTGATGGTCTTGAACTGGGCCCCACCAGATTGCTGGTATTCCTTGTACACAGTGCCAGCAGCACCAGGGGAGGCCGTGCCTGGGCCTCCGTATGCTGTGATGGCGCCCAGAAAGCTGGTAAGAGATGTAGCGACGATGGCAATACGACCTCCACTGCCACCTCCACCATTGCTGGCCGTGCTGGCTCCACCATTGGCTGTAACCTGGCCGTGGCCCTGTAGGGTTGTGGCTGTGATAGAGATGCTGCCACCAGTTGCTCCACCGGCTGTAGTTGAGCCCTGTCCATTCACGTTCATCCAGCCATCAAGCTCTGCTGTACCTAGGACAGTGATTGAGAGAACACCGCCACCGTATGCATCAGCAGTGCCACTGCCGTAGTTGGTGGGGCTAGAGGATGAGCCATAGGTGACTGCTGTGCTGTTGTAGCCACCAAGGCCACCATAGCTGGCCCCCATTGTGCCTGAAGCTGAACCTGTGCCACCCGCGGCGTCTCCACCAGCGCTGAGGTCGATGTCAGATCCGTCCTGGATGGTCATGGTGGTGGAGGTCACAGTCAGCTTTCTCTTGGAGCCTTCAGCACCAATGGACAGCTTGGACAGGGAGTCCATCTTGAATGTTGTAGTCTGGATGGTTAGTTCTCCTTGAGCAAACGTCACATTGGCCTCATAACCTACCTCAAAGCTGTCAACAGCAAATTTGGTGACGTCATTGCCAAATACAGCAGTGGGAGCAATGTCGGTGGCTGACCATGCTGACATGATGAGGTTGGAAACATAAACCCTAGCAGTTGGCCCCACAGTGAACGTTCCATGGTTGTCAATGGTGAGGGAGGTGGCTGTAATGGAGCCCTGGAGCTCCAGCAAGGGGTTGTAGCCCGTGACGATCAGGTCCCCACTCACCACCAGGCCTCCTTCTGCAGACACCAGGATGGCGCACGCAAAACCCTTGTCAGCATCACCTACACACGGGAAAATATAATAATTATTCAAGTTTAAGTTGTCAGTTTTCTTGTTAAAAGACTCTTTACTAAACAAAGCTCATTTTAAATACTGTTATGTTCATATTGTTATCTTATGATTTGTTATGACGGCCACCATCAGAAACAACCATACCCATGGCAGTAGCAGTGAGTGTTGTGCCGTCAGGAACGATGACCTTGCACACATCGGTCGTCTCAGCGTCTTCCTCCGACAGCAGCTCCCCGATGGTGACAGAGCTGTCGAAGGCCACGATGGCCCCACTGGACACAGTCAGTCTGTCTAGGGCATCCGTGATTGAGGTGGACTCTGTACTGACTCCTTCCACTATCACATTGTTATACCCGGGCTTCTCAATGTACACAGTGCCTGCAGGAACAACAGTGTGTGTGTGTGTGTGTATAAAATATGGTTTAAAAGGAATAAAAACAGAAACTAATAACAATAATTCATTGCTTGTCAAAAATATGGTTTAAAAGGAATAAAAACAGAAACTAAATAGCAATAATTCATTGCTTGTCAAAAAAGTGGTTTAATAGGAATAAAAACAGAAATTAAATAACAATAATTCATTGCTTGTCAACAACATAACAATTCATTACTAGATTTTATAATAAAAAATTGATTGGAATGTTTTCAATATTGACATCTAGAAAATCAACCAACTTTGTGAACCCACCTGAGCTGCCAGTGTTGTCTGCATCTTTCACCGAGCCCTTGGCTGATGCTGTGCCGGTGAAGGAGTAAGTCTGTGAAGCAATGGCTGCAATCCTGCCTCCACCACCTCCCAGATTTCCCTCCGCCTTCATGAAGCCGTTACCAGTGATGGTCGCAGCCTGCACCCAGATGGAGCCTCCACTCCCGGCTCCACCCGTGTCGGCACTCATGTCAATACTACCATCCACGGTCAGGGTGTTGGTGACAATGATCTTGATCTGTCCTCCTCCCCTACCAGCTGTTGATGTGGCCCCAGCACCGTTGCTGCCATACTTGTTAGGAGCCTTAATGCTGCCGTAAGGTGCCAAGGTGTTGCCCACTCCGGACCCACCATGTGTGGCTCCCTGTCCACTTGTGGCAGCACCGGTTCCACCGGACTTGAAGCCTGTCCCTACACCAGTGATGAGCCCACCAAACATGATGTTGAGATTGGTGGCTGATATAGTGGTCATTCCTGTGCCTGCCTCACTTCCCTCCACACGAATCTCTGCTCCTGGATTGATGGTCAGAGTGGAGAACGAGTATGAGGTGCCTGTCTTTACAACACAGTATTGAGTCCTCTTAAGTTCGAGGTCGCCTGTCTGTGGACAGTTCTCTGCTTTCAGTGCCGTCCCAGCTTCAGACACGGTACCTTGTGTTCCGCGACTGAGGTAGTAGGCAGCTGTGTTGAGGGTGAACTCAGACGTCTTGTTAAAGTACGTCAGTGAGAGAGTGACCAGGGTGCCTGGTGCCGGACAGTAGGAGGAGGTGGTCATCACTCCCTCGTAGTCCACAATCAGGGTGTGAATGTTGAGGTCACTGGCTGGGTAGGACATGCGCAGCTCGCCGGTTTCTCTAATGGTCAGCTGATCAGTACTGGTCGAGATTGATCCACACACATCCAGCCACCAGCCCTTGTCAATCACCACATTCTTGGGCAGGTCAATCTTGCCGCCATACGCCACATGGACGTTGGTGCCGATAGCGAGGTTGTTGACAATGCCCACCCGAGTGCCCCAGTACAAGACAACGTTCTGGTTGACAATGACCACAGAGTTGTCGTTACCCTTGATGGTGCCCACGTTGGCACTGAGAGCTGGCAGCGTGTCGCGGCCCTGGAACCCTGTGGTACCTGGGCCCGTCACCTGAAAACATCCACCACCGTGATCATGATAGGTACCTGGGTGAAGGAACATTTTTATATAGTGTTAAAATGAATCAATGTTAGGGGCCACAGTCAAATATTTTGGTTCTTAATGGTTTCATGAACCTATGTTATTATATTTTACAAACTGCTGCTGCAAATACAAACTAGATCTTTATTGTGACCGCAATAATAAATAGCTGGAATTTTCTTAATTACAATGAAATGTAAAAGTGATGGATGGTATTTAAACAGAAGGTGAGTTCATGTAGAAATCTGTGTTACCTGGAGCTCATCGAGATCCACGCTGAGAACTGTGGTGGGGACACCTAGGGTGGACACACAGTCTGATGACACATCTGACTTCACGATAGCCTGCAATATACAACACATGGACATGCATTAATGGCTAGTGACACTTATTGTAGATTGATTGGATCAAACAATTATAGGTTTAAGATCAAAATGAAATCTCTCAATCTTTTTCACAATTTCTTTTTACAAAACTACAAAACACTAATCCATGAATGGCACTGACCTTTCTGTTGTTGCCCTTGGCAAGGTAGATAACGCCAGCTGCTCCGTTCTCGCCGTTACTGGTGCTCCCGCCATACGAGGTGATGTCACGGGTGTCTACGAAGCCGTTAGTGTATGAGATGGTGATGTAGCCGCCACCACCGCCACCGGTACTGGTCGCCTTGCCGCCATTCGTGTGGATCTGACCTGAACACATGGAGGACATGGTGAGATAATTTTGTAACACTTAAGTGCGAGGACTATTTTGTGGAGTATTTGGATCAATTTTACTAAATATCTATTATGACCACATTGATGAGTCTCACAACAGTGCACTGTTGGGGATTTTAGACTGAAATTGAAGAAGAAAGCATTGCCATATAATTCATTCATAATTCAAAGTAATCTTTACTCGCCTCAATATTGACCAAAAAAATAAACAGTAATAAACAGATTGAATTTGGTAATCATAAATTTTTATTTAGGAAATGTTTTACTTAATAGAATCCTTTTAACAAAACCAGTATGGA
>Ga0224511_10003333_pt1 | contig 11490 bp, 5 predicted proteins | sample SF_May12_sed_USG_2_FD_169988 | JGI IMG/M metagenome (GOLD analysis project Ga0224511, IMG submission 169988) | Sediment microbial communities from San Francisco Bay, California, United States - SF_May12_sed_USGS_8_1 | ecosystem: Environmental > Aquatic > Marine > Sediment | place: USA...
AGATTGATATTTCTAAAATATTATATTACTTCTTAGTAGAATAATCCGCATGTATGCATCCTGATCTTTGGTTTTAGTAGCCATCTATATTTAGATGTTAGTTAAATCACGATCTTTATTGATGGACAGTTCCACAACTGTCAATCATGATCATTTATAACTGTATATGGTCAATTTAATCCAATAGATTAGGATTATATTGCCAGCTGACAATCTGACCTAGAAAATACAAAAGAAAGCATACTTCCTGTTTGTGATAAACCTTTTCACAAGATCAAAGAGAATATGCCGCTTGGTGAGGAGCTTGACGATTTGTGGAACTATCAATTGCAACATTGCATGTCGCATAAACTGCAATGCCACAGCACGTTGCCTTACTATAATAATTGTCGCAGTTTTTCCCGTCGTAGCCGGTCTCACAGTCGCACATGTAGGTGCTCATGAGTTCGGTGCAAGTGCCGTGAATACACGGGTTTAACTTGCAGTCCTCGATGACGATAGCTATTCACATTGAACAAAACACTTTTATGTTATATAGATTTAGTATAAATATTTCAAACACGTATTCTTTTAACAAAAGGCAAAACGCCAAACATGCAATATTTTAGTCACCTGTTAAGCATTCAAATATACATGATGTGTATGTGTATAATTGCTAACGCCAATCGCTCATGGGCATCGATAATGAAATTGTACTTTTTATTTAAATCTTATGTTGTTCTACATGTTAAAAATGAAACGAATTTAATATAAAAAATAAATATTATCAATAATAGTTCGTTTAAAGATGCTAGGTCTGTATCTTTATACTTTATAATCGGTCACAAATCTTGCAATATGTTAAGTATACTAAATAAATTAACACTGCAAAAGGAATAGCAAAATGTTGTGACAAATAATGTGGTTTGGACAAATAGTAAAAGCACAACAACAACAACAAAACAAAAACGCCGGAAATTGAACCAGGGATCTCTTGTACCCAAAGCAGATGTGTTACCACTGCACTACCAAGTCAACTGAGAGTATCGATTGTAGTCAAGCTTTTTAACTATTTCGACGCAATGGATCGAAACGTAAATAAACAAAGACGAATTTGCGGGCCACACATTTTCAACAAATTCATTTTTTTTCTGTAATATTTTTACATGCATTAATAACTATATTTGGCAGTTTGTCATATTTACGGGAGTAGGATTCACTGCTTAAATATAATTAAAATGTAAAAGGTAAACAACTCTGACCTAAAAGATACAGGCATAGCATCTCTAAACGTTTAATTTAATCTAGTATTAATACTTTAATTCAAAGTAAATTCTATGAACCTACCGGTCTCGATGCAATAAACATCTACATTGCACTTGTATTGTTTTTTTTAAATATAACATTTGTAAATGGTAAATATGTTTTAACACATCTATATAATCAATTATGATAAGTTTTACACTTTTGGTTTAATCTAGTATTAATACTGCAATTCAAAGTAAATTCTATGAACCTACCGGTCTCGCAGCTGTTACCGGTAAATCCCGGAAGACAAATGCACCCGTTGCTTAAACAAGGGGCTTCGTTCTGACACGTGTAAGCACCGCACTTTTCGCCTGCAAAAGTTTTCCTTACAACACATTTTTATAGTTTGGAGAAGAACCGACAATAAATGGCAAATGAAATGGCTAGTAGATCTTCTTAAGATCATTGTTTGGTTATACTAAGTATAAACTTGTCGCCATTGTTAAAACGGTCATATCCTTAAGGTAATAGCTGTGTGATGGACTACAAAGGATAAACAGTGGTGTTTTTTATCAGAATATCAACAAGAATTTCTCATTAATATGTGATATATACAATAATATTATTGATTTTTGTGATCAATCTTCATTTTAAAATGTTTAGCGGCATAGAGATATATATACAATTTGTGTATATGTATAACAAACTTTTTAGGGCACTGTATATTCATAACAAGGACAGCGGTCTTCACTCAAAATTTACTGGTTTTTTTTCTGAAACGTTACATTACAAGTAAGACTACTTTAATTAAAGACCCGGTCCCACCGCAAGAACTTTGCTGGAACATTCCTGGAGCGGTAAAAAAGCATCACCGCTCGTTACCGTTCAACAGACTTTGTCCACCGTTAAGGAAACGCCGTATACAGTCGGTCACCGCTTATGGTTACTCCTACCGCTCCGAAAGTTTCAAGCTGCACAAAATATGCGAGCGGTGAGGAAGTGGTAATTGACCTATCGACAGCCCGCCCAAAATGGCGTCTTGACGGACCAGCTTTGTCGGGCCATCCTTGGTATTCACTTGTCAATCATGCCTATGCAAATCGCTATCACCATCACCTAGTCTGATAATTGATCAGTGATATTATAATGGAGCGATATGGCTTTCCTATTATAATAAGTATTTAGGCAAGCGATGCGTAAATCATGAAGACCAGGACAGGAAGGCGGGCTGTCGATAGGTTAATTGTCCGCTCCGGCAAAGTTAAGCACCGCTCTTACAACGCCCAGTCAAAGTTTGGCTCCGATAGACGCAAGTTCGTGGACGCTCGGATCCGCTAGGACAACGCAGATATCTTGAACGCTGATCCACCGCTGCTACGTTACCTTTGTCCGGGTGGTAATTAAACGTTGCACAAACTTTTATGTCAGCGTTATACGACCGTACACGAAATTGCTGGAACGGTGTCGGGCGTTGAAGCAGCGATCCATTGCCATCCGTTTAGCGTTGCTATGAAGGTGTCGGAGCGGGACCAGAATGTGGCTATATATGCAAGGCGGAAAATGGTCCAGGATCCCATTTGGAATTAAGCTGCCGTTGAGTGCAGACCTTATTTACATGGCATTTGCTCAAAAGTATAGTAAAAATGTATGACCATAGATTGGTGCACTAGTCAAACAGCAGAATCGGAATATCCTTAAATTGCAACAAGCAATCCAAAATCTATCAGAATATCTATCAAAGCGATCTGTTCCGCTCCGTAGTCAAAAGCAGTATGTCGCTCAACCAACTTTAAAACCCCGCTGAACCAACGACCGAGAGCACAGAACGGCACTTATGTCACCGCTAAACCAACGCTTGCTTCCGCTAGCTAATGTTAAGTCAAAGCTATAGCAACGCAGGCTTCAGCAGTGCACCGCTAAGGCAACGGCCGTGTTTTCGATTTTCCCATGTTGTGCTCGGTGACGAGCGTTGTCAAAATTTAGTCCCCTCTCTCTGCAGTTCAAGGAACGCTCAAACCGAGTTCGTGCGGTGGGATCGGGGCTTAAATAATTCTAAAACTTGGCTTTAATGACTTACCAGATGTTGTGGTTGCTGAAATGTAACATAAAATATATGGTCAATTACAGATACGTTTAGTTAAAGATGCTATGTCTGTATCTTTTAGGTCAGAATTGTTTACATCTTTCATTTAAACCATATTTAAGCAGCGAAACCTACTCCCGTCAATATGAGAAACTGCCAAGTATAGTTGTTCATGCATGTAAACTATTACAGAAAAAAAATATTTGTTGAAAATGTCTGGCCCGCAAATTTGGCTTTGTTTGTTTACGTTTCGACCCATTGCGTTGAAACAGTTAAATGGCTTGACTACAATCGATACTTTCAATTGACTCGGTGGTGCAGTGGTAACGCATCCACTTTGGGTGCAATAGGTCCAGGGTTCAATTCCCGGCTCCGGCAAGGGTTTTTATGTTTGATTTTTTGTTTTGTTGTTGTTGTGTTTTTACCTTTTTGTCCAAAAACACATTATTTATCAGAAAGGTTTGCAATTCCTTTTACAATGTTAGTTTGTTTAGTATACTTAACATACTGCAATATTTGTGACCAATAATAAGGGTATAAAGATGCAGACCATTTTTAAGGGTTAACATAATACGTATGCAGATATTGACAAAATCAAAAACGCCGTAAATGACAATTGATTTATAAGAATTAAATTAACAACATCTTTAGAACAATTAAATGTATGCTGGTAAGTTTCGACGGTTCAAAAGACAAAATGTATCGCATGCTTGATGAATTTAACTAGGTAATTTTTTAAGGATTATATCGTTCTCGCTCGGAAAGGTACATGTACATATAATATAGTTGTGCAGGATTTATATATATTGAGCGTCTTTATTTTCTTTTTAAAAACAACAACATATATATGTCTTCATTCATAATCATAATTTTCTTTTAAATTAACAGTGCTTATCTAACTATCATTAGTAATATAATAACAATAAAGTGCTTACGGTTTGGATACGGAAATCCAGATACGGCCATGACAAAACCGCTGATACCCAAAGCGAGCAGAGTTAAAAGCAACATGGCTATATCTGAAATAAAGCATTTAAAACTGTGTTTTCGTCCTCAGAGTAAATTATTGGAAAATACAAATTACAAGACATATAGACATTAATAGGACTTGTTATCCTTGATGTAGATTTTTTGTGGAAGTCTATTCAATAACAGAATAATGAGATAACTACCACAGTCATTTTTATATTGTTAAACGTTAAAGTGAAATGCACTGTAAAACGATATTGGGTCACACAGCCAAATCTTTGTTCGAGTCCAATCAGTTTTAATGTTTAACATACAGTTAACGTATAAATGATGCACATGTCATTCATGATATGGAACACAAATAAATATATTGTTCTGTTTTCTAACCAAAAATGTTTAAAGGGATATGATGCTGCTAAAATCCTGTTATAACAAATTTAAAAATATTTACATGTAATTTATAATGGTACGTTTGCTTACATTTATAATGTTTTTACTATTTTAAAGCAATTTTAACGATACTCGACTATGAGCAAGGGATTCACTAATTCTCTTTGAATATGTCTCATCATTTTAATAGATATAAAATATAAAATAAATGAAAAATTAAAAAATCCAAACAGTTTTTCCTCAATGTTTGTTTCGTTATGTTGTTTCCGTGTTTCGTGAAATTCAAAGTGTTTTTGTATGGGCCATTTTGACATGGTGCCCTTACATTTGACCTGTCTTCATAGATTGCAACTTATTTACTTTAAACATCTCCTCTTCAATTTATTTCGTTACAGGGTAAGATAAAGCCGACATGTATAACTGTATGTAATACATCCGACATATACACACAAACTTGTAATATTTTTATCTCAGGTTTAAAACCTAAAAGCTAGTTTAGAATTAAAACAATTAAAAAAAGTGTCAGTAAGCAATTAACAAAACAACTATACGTTATGAATATCTAATATGTTCTATGCATCAAGTGTCTGTTTATATAAATATAAATACTTCTTTATATACTACCAAGTGTTTACATCTATAAATGCCTTCGTTATTTAATTAATACATATCAGCATCAATGTAAACGGTTTTACGTGTGAATAAACTAGTACCTACCTTTACCGAAGAAACGTGTGGTCCCAAACAACAGGGGCACTTATTATATATATAAACTTATATTTGACACAACAAAGCGTCATCAACATTGATCAATCTGGTGTCGTGGTAGCGGCAGATTGGTTCGTTCGTTGTCAATCTTGCAATACGGTACGTGTCGTCTATGTCACCCCCTTATTTGCATTCAAGTGTGAAATATCGGCATCACATCTCGGGTTAAAGATATCTTATTTGTAATAGTATGACAAATGTCATTAAAAAACAAACCGTTATTATTTAATTTCAAATATATTGAGTAACACAAACATGTGGTGTCTTTGATTTAAATATTTAAATATAAATATGGTAGTATACCTTAATTGCACAGTTTAAAGATCAAAGAACCTACAAATGATGTAACAGTATATATTGTTAGATATGAAAACATCTGTTTCGTGGAGCATATTATCTGTCACACAAACGAACTAAATCAAAGGAAAACATACATCTGTCCAATTATCGCAAGAAAGTATTCTATATATTTTTCAAATAGCATCATAGTACTATCATTTGTATATCCTTTGATCATGTTCCGCATGTGTCCATGTGTTAACCTAGTAATAACTATATTCTTGTTTTGAAGCTACTTGCTGTCTGATTATATTATAAGAACATTTTCCTTTTAATGGGAAGAAATGTGCTCACATGTTAATATTATCTGATTTCTTCTGTGTTTGGCGTGGGCATTTAATAACGTTTCGTCATACTGTACACTTAGTATTTATATCTATCAAAAATCTAGTCAACATATCTAAGAAAAGTTGTTTAAATTCAGTATATAGAATTTATGTTTTTGTTTGTATTGTGTTTTAAGTGAGCGTTATTGCGTTCGAGTTGGAAACCGACACTTTGCATGCTTGGTAGTCGTTATCATTAGTGGAGAGTGCAATATGTCACGTTGGTTACACATGTCAAAATAATGAAGTACAAGTATTGTATTACCTTTTATCAAAATGCGGAAAAGAGGAAATCGCTAAAGCACGTTTATAAAAAAATGACATAGTTATTATAGTTATAGAGTGACACCTCGTTTTTGTTGTTCTTGGTAGTATTTTATTATGATTATGTTGTGATTTAACGTACCGTTAGCACATAACATACTAGTTGCGAACGTGTCCCTATAGTATTTAGGCGGAAATGCGCCAGTTCACAGTCGCGAGGATTAAAGTTCCAATTATTGTCATTTTTATGTCAAAAATGTTTGTTAAAAGTAACCTGTTCTCGTTAGATATTTTGGACAAAAAGCGAGAGAAGACACGCGTTCTTCTGTGCCCAGATCGCTAGGAGACGGCGTATTTTATCCTAAACAACGCCGAGATCCTAGATGGACTACAAGTTCTACCACATTAACATGCAACTGGTATGCACCGTTCCGCTAAATTTCAAACTCCGCCCAATGCGGTAGATTTGTTTTGATCTTGTGAAGGCTTGTGAGGGCTCTTTCTTTTGTGTTTTCTAGGGCAGATTGTCACCTGACAATATAATCATAATCTATTGGATTAAAATTGACCGTGTACTGTTATAAATGATCATGATTGACAGTTGCGGAACGGTCCATACTGTTTATGTATTACAATTGACATGTCGTATTTGTATGATCTACAGCTCAAACAATTTATACTTTATATTTTGTTAAGGATTTGCGCTTGTTTTCATTATTAGCCTTGTGATTGTCTATATTATAACCCTTGTTTTTTTAGATTTATTATTATTTTATGATGTTTTTATTGGCTTATATTTAAGTTCAGGTGCAACTTTATTACACTTACAACATGTTAATGTAGTCATGTGTAAATCGAAATAAATAAAAAAAACAAAATGCACGAAAGTAAAGCAATTAAAACTTTCAGTTTGTTATACGACCTTAATAAATATAAGCTTACTAATCGCGAGTGACAGCATATTATAGGAAGCGCTTCATTATTCATTTCGTGGTAAAATATTCAGTACCGGAAGTAACAAATCTAGTTTCTATGTAAGAATGATGATTCTAAAATATTCATAATTAAAAGAAATAATTATGTACATGACCTGCTGTCCTCATTAAATATAATAAGCAGAAAGAAAATTTAATACAAAGCAGTAATGATATAGAGTGTATGCAAATATGAGAGAATAGGTCGGGATCTCCGAACCTAGCCTGCTTTGCGACAATATGTAAAAATAAAAATTCCAAACTATTGGTGAACTTATTTTTTTCAAATTATAAACAAATGCATTTCTTTATTAAGTATGGCTTCTAAATTCGACATCTAGCTGGTTATTCCATGTTTGTGTAATTTAAATAACGTTTTGTACATGGTATTTAAGTGCAGAGAAGCGATGTATTACTTAGATTAAAACAGTGAAGAAATTAAAATATTTAATATCGATGTGATGAGAAAAGGATGTACATTAATTAACATAATATTAAACTCGCTATCTGTCAATATGCATGACACATAACACTTAGTTAATACTTAGGTCTGGTTCTTGTGCATTCTTGATTAAATTGAGCTGTGTTCCAGTCATAATAATTAGGTAAGTTTCACAGTCAAATCGACTTGTAGGTATCACATCTTGCTGCATGTGTTTATAAATAATAAAAGCATATACAGTATTGTTGAAATAAATACCCATACGGAAACAAACTTATATGACACTCGCATATAAATACTAGACTAAGTACAGCATTAATTATAATCAGAGTCGGACTAGAGTACAAAATGTATGTTTTATACAGTTCCTGTGCAAAATGTATGTTTTATACAGTTCCTGTACAAAATGTATATTTTATACAGTTCTTGTACAAAATGTATGTTTTATACAGTTACTGTACAAAATGCATGTTTTATACAGTTCCCTTTTATGACTGTGGCCAATATTTTGTACAAGTATTCACCTCGGGATTTGTGTGCGCTATTTCTTAAAGATAAAATGATTACAAAAAAACATAATATGTTTGCAAGAAACTATACAAAAGCAAACAACGGTACACGATATTGTCGATAATGTATAAGTATAAATACAAGTTTAAAACATGATGTATCAAGCTACGCGGTAGCGCAGTCGGTTAGCGCTGACACTGTGTTAGCTAACGTCCCGGCGATACAAGTTTAAACCGGGGATTCGGAATTATTTTTTATTGTTTTTTTCTTCTTTTTATTAGTAAATAGAATATTGTGGTAGAAATCTACTCTCTTTTATGGATTAAACGTTAATCATGAAATGTTTGCTTCCTACATGTATGACAATGAAGACATTGATTGTGTTCATTCATATCATTTGTTTAATATTTAATAACATATTAACATATACGATTTTATAACATTGTCGCTTTTTTCAGATTCTAGACGAAGTCTTTGACGAATTGATGAAACAGACCACAAATCCCATTCCCTCGAATGAGCCCGAGTTGATGGGTAATTAAATCTTTCTGAATGAATTTGTATCAACAGATTCTTTTTTAACGCTTTGAAAGATGCAATGCCTGTATCTTTTAGGTCAGTATTGTTTACATCTTACATTTAAATCATATTTAAGCAGTAAAACCTACTCCCGTATATATGAGAAACTGCCAAATGTAGTGATCCATGCATGTAAAAATATTACAGATAAAATGAATTTGTTGAACATGTTTGGCCAGCAGATTCGGCTTTGCTTATTTACGTTTTAACCCATTGCTTCGAAACAGTTACACAGCTTGATTACAATCAATACTCTCAGTTCACACCGTGGTGTAGTGGTAACGCATCCGCTTTGGGGGGTTTTATGTATGATTTTTTATGTTATTGTTGTTGTGTTTTTACTTTTTGTCCAAAAACACATTATTTGTCACACAATTTTCCAATTCCTTTTTTTCAATGTTAATTTATTTATTATACATAACATATTGCTAGATTTGTGACCGATTATAAGGGTATAGGGATACAGACCTAGCATTTTTAAATGCCTAAAACGTTTGTAATTTTATATGTCGTTTTACATTTTTGATAATAACAATGTGGTAAAAATGCTTATTTGCAACAGATGAAACTTCTAGTGAAACAAGTGAAGACATATTAGAACGTAAGTTAACAGATGTGGGGAGTGTGAAAGACATAAGGGTCAGTGACGACGATGCCGACATATACCGTAAGATTACCGACGGCAGTGTTTGCAAGAATAACTGCTTGCGTTAACTGTTATAAAAAGTTACGCTTTGGAGTATGGGATGCCAATGCCCGCCGCTCCACGAGGCCGCCCGGACGTGACACCAGTCTTCTTAAAGGCGGACACTACTAAATGCAAATATAATTTACCGTATACTTATTAAGTAATACATATATACGTGGTATTTATTTTGATGCACATGTAATATTGCAGGACCGCGTGAAGACGTTTGCGCAGTGTAAGATGGCGGAAAAAGATACAGGGTGCCCGAGGCAAGCTATGCTGGAACTACAGGAACATGTCCTAGCTGCGGAAACAGGAGCGTCGGGTATACTCATTTGCCTCTTATTATTTTATTTATTTAAATGTTAAATATCCTCCGCAACGCAGAACAATAAAAATATTTTATTCCGAATATGCCTATACATGTAGGTGTACCAGAGCTGCATCATAGCAAGTACATGTAGGAGGGCCAACCTCAGCCGCCACTATGAGCCTGTAGCGCCGCGCTCTACCAATATCCAAGATGCACAATACACATTAATTTTGATTTCGCGAAAAACCTGTGTCTGCCACACCACAGCAGACAAATGGGTCCTCTCTACTTGTCACTGCAAGGTAGAACATTTAAAGCTATGAGTTTGATAAATACCTAATAACTGGTATTGCTATAAAATACAACGAAAGCCATGCATGTCTTTTAAAATTATATTTACACGTAACTACTTATCTATTACTAATATTCAAAGGAGAGTTCAGTTGTTTGGGTTTCGCGACGATGCGATTCCACAAACCTCTTAGACGAAGGATAGTGCATCGGCTTGGATGGCGCCGGTATTCACGGTCCAAACTCCATTATTTCTTAGCTAGACCACGCTTTAGAAACATTTACCAACGGAGAAAGAAATACATCTCTGCATGCAGATAACTGTGGGGTAACGTTTTCATTTTTAAAATCATTTTTTCGAATTAAAAAAACAAACACTTTCATGTATTTGTTTTTATTAAAAAAAGGCGAAATAAAAAATTGTATTTGGTTCCGGTGACCCGACCCTACCTTTTATTTGTCCCGACCCTAACGTTTTTTCATTTGAGTAAAAAAAATGGTGCGAAACTTTAGTAGGAAAATAGTTGGTACAAAAAATATATATTTGGTTGTCCACAGCTGTTTTTAGTTAAGGACTGAAGTTGCAAAGTAGATGAGTTTTACATAAAACAGCCGTCTATTAACTGAGTTATTACCAGAACCCTCTTGATGTTGTGGCAAGAATCAAACCTAAACCTCATATTCAATGTCAAATTTAATCTGTTTACAACTAATTGCACCCATATACAATGGATAGTTCCACAATTTCTTAATCTCCGCCCAAAAATGGCGAAATCTATTGTATATGTGATAACGCTTATCACAAACAGGAGCCATGCTTTCCATTGTTTAAACTAGGTCAGATTGTCATTTTACCATAAACCTATCAGCCATTGAATTAAAATTGACCATGTACCGTTATAATTTATCCTGATTGACAGTTGTGGAACTATCCATTCGACATGTATCAAACCTTCCTACTTCTATATCCGATGATTTATGACTTTAGCTACCCATGGTGTTGATATATAATTCTAGACTGTACGAATCATAGCAAGAAGCTGAAAAGATCTTGTTATAGAATGATATTTTAATAAATAGCACTTACAAAAAGAAACAATTATAAACCTTATAGGGTTAAATGTGCATAAAACCCCTTCACCTTGCTGCTATGTAACACTTTGCATGTTGTTTAAAATAATAAAAAGCTAAGTGTTGCACACACACAGGAGACTTTAGTCACACAAACTATACATTGAAAAAACGTCATTATATCACCCCTCACTCAGCATCAGTAAAAAAAAGAAAAAGAAAGAATTCCCTACCTACTCTACTTTTTTTGGGGGGG
>Ga0224511_10003334_pt1 | contig 11487 bp, 2 predicted proteins | sample SF_May12_sed_USG_2_FD_169988 | JGI IMG/M metagenome (GOLD analysis project Ga0224511, IMG submission 169988) | Sediment microbial communities from San Francisco Bay, California, United States - SF_May12_sed_USGS_8_1 | ecosystem: Environmental > Aquatic > Marine > Sediment | place: USA...
TGCCTGTGTGGCGGCTGTAAAAAGTCGCCTCGTACTACATCATTGTGTAGTCATATTTTTCTGGTCCTCAGGGATCATGGAGTGTACATGTATGTTGTTTACATTTGAAAATGGAGTTCTGCTCATGAATGCGCTAGGGGGCGTCAGTGGTGTGGCATCATTCATTACTACTGATGAACAGCTTCAATAAAACCGAGGCTGCTGTTTTCTCGTGCAGGCTATGCTTCCTGAGGGCTTTCCCTTTCATCCGTTTAAATAGTGAGTCGAGAACATTTTAGAAACATTTCCTATAAAAACAAGGTAAAAGAAGATAGCAATATTAATTCACAAATGTACATAGTCTATGGAAAATCAAGAAAAAAAATTGACAGTGATGAACTCAATTGTAATTCCCTGTAGATGTCTTGTACAGACCTCTACTTCAAGTCTCCCTAAAAACGTTTGTTTGTGTGCTGATATTGTCTGATTTTTGTCATATTTTACACAAAAATTCTAGGTTGTTAAAACAGAACCGTTATGCCTTCATTTGCATGTCTGTTCATTGTATCGTTCTTTTGCCAAACGGTATAAACACCTTAGTTACGGTTTCACCTTTTTATCATTACCACTGTCTGCCAGCCAGTCGCCAATTATCTCTTCAAGCCAGTTCCGACCATTATTCAACACATAGCGGGCCCCTGTGACGTAACTAATGACATTAATGTCAACGACTTCCCGGAGTAACTAATACGTGGAGACAGTGGATCGCACGCGATTTTTAACGTAATATGTGCTCTTAGATTTCCCAGGATTAACAAGCTGCAACGACACCGAACAAATCTATGCGTTTAACGTATTCACAACGCATTATAATAATGTAAAATGAAACGATTAAAATAATCTTATCCGTTCATTAACAGAAACCAAGTAGTATTCTGTTCGACCAGAATTACTTAAATATATTTTTTAAAACATGTTGTTTTACTTGTACCATGTATTTTAGTAAATCATATGGCCTTATAAGCACTGACAGACGTTAGACAAATACAAGAAAAAGTACCTGGGGCAAGTTTATTTTAAAATAGTGTTGTTTTCTGAATCCGGTTTTATAAGATTCATATTTGTTCGGCACTTATTGTGGTGTTTTTGTAAATGCAATACAGATTAGGTGATCAGTTCGTTAATGTAAATGTACAATTATAAGAATCAATCGTTCAACAATCTTTAATCAATGCGTTTTGTTTGGGAAAATTAGTGTTGATATAGAAATATTTCGTTGCCTTTTAACTAAGGCAGTACGTCAACGTATTTGAAGTAGGTGTACACCATAATTTGACAGCTGTACTAGGACAAATTGTTTTGTTGTTAATGATTTCAGTGTACAATAATAACATTTCGCACGCAATTTTTTATGTTTACTGCTGCAATTATTTATATCGCTACTCCCTCTTTGAAAGTAATGTACACAGTAAACTTAGCATATGACATTGTGTTTCGCATTTTAAAATTTGTCTTAGCAAGCGGCAGGATTCACTGACGAGACAGAAATCGAATACCACGACATGGCATTTTCTTTTGATTATATGTCAATACTGGTGAGATGTATTTTTCCTGGAATTCAATCAGTCACTTTATAGTTATAACCTTTTGGGATACTGCTTCCAAACTAACACTTACTGCTAAAATTAATTAGAAAATTCCATGAAATATAGATTTATGTAAATTAAATTTGACTTTATAGCCAACATTTGTTCAAGAAAAAAATATGTATTGTTTCGTTTTATGTTCTTTTGAAAATGGCTCCTACTTTAATTTCAACTCAAAGTGATGGATATGTTGGAGACGTTAATTGTTTTCTTTAAAATAATCGTCCATAAACATGATTGAATTGCCGATTCAAAGGGTGGAGAAAATATATTTTAAACTGATTTATAGCAGTATGACTAGAAGAGATATTGAAAGAGAAAATGGTGCAGGCAAGGCAAATTGGGTCAAGTTGAAGGGCACCATGACAAAAAAGCCCGTGCAAAAGAAACACAGCATAACAAGAAAGTCGTCAATAAGACGTAATGAACATTTAACATGAACAGCTTTTAGGAAGCTGGTACGCATTTGTGTCGAAATGTTGTCTTACGGTGAGAGGCTTTTAGTTGGTTGTGTTAAATCCGGGCAACGGAAATAATCTGTACAACGTAAGTGTACATAATTACATAATGGAAACTCAGTGATACAAAACTATTGCATTGCAGTTAACTATGACAATCTCAATGTGACATCAACATCAATGTGAAAGTATATGAGGAATTGTTTAGTACACATATATATATATGATATACTCTCAACAAATGAAATGTAAACACAAAAAACACATACACACAAGTAGTTTTGTTCTGAATGTTTTGCGCGTCTTGGTGATCTACGTGTTGTTATTTTGTTATGTACTTTTTTTTTGTTCGGGCCGTTTTTTCATGGTGCCCTTAACCTTGACATATCTACATTGTTTACAACATTCGTTTTTTGAACATCTCCTCAATTTATATTGTACGACTCTCTCCTGTGGGTTAATAACATAAACAGATAATAAAAAATAGTATTATGTTATATTTATCAACTAAATAAATGAGAAAAAACGTTTAGTATGTGCATTAAAACAGATGCACATTTTTAAATAAAAAATGTCGGTTAATTAGTGCGTCGAGAACATTTTAGAAACAGTTGCATCGAACGACAAGGTAGTAAATAACAATAATTAGTCACAAACGTACACAGTCTAGGAAAAATCAGGAACAATCAGGAAATTGGCAATTGTAATCCCCTGCATGTGTCGTACAGACCACTACTTCAAGTCGCTTGTTAAATCTCCTTTAAAACGTTTATTTGTCTGCTGCTGTTTTCTTTATTTTGACATATTGTTTTTAATTTACAATTTTTTCTAGGGTAGTAAAACAAAACCGTTATGTCTTCATTTGTGTGTCTGTGCTTTTTGTCGTTCTTTTGCAAAACGGTATTAACACCTTAGTTACGGTTTCACATTCTTATTATTACCACTGTCTGCCAGTCGCCAATTATTTCTTCAAGCCAGTTCCCCACATTATTACATGTATACCTTACTACAAATAGTAACAAATCTACGTTGAATAAAAACTAATACGGGAGTTCAAATGCCAGGCATATAAAAATGGTGTGCCAAATACTGGTTTTCTACTTCCGGGAAGGCCAATACAGCCGTATTGGCACACGATCGAATTCACGCGCCGATGTTAACTTACGACCGTTTATAAACAGTTTATATTTGCATAACAATCTGACAAAGAAATAGAATTAAACAAAGAATGATAGCTGTACCTTCCTATCGACCATTTGCATTTTAACTCGGTAAAAACTCACTAAGACGCAACTAGTACAGATAAATATACCATTTATCCATAACATTTTCCTCTTATCGGTTTGTTTGTAAACAACTCTTGAAATGACGTCATCATTTGTGACGTCATTTGGCAGGTTTAAAACCCAAAGAAAATAAAACTTACACTGCGACTTTTAAAGAAAGTTTTTTATTACCTCCCTTTTCAATTTTCAAAAGCATTTTAATAACTCTTTGATTGGTTGGAACTATCCGAAGATATGTAATAAAAAAAATTACAACACGGCTATGGTATGTCGCGGGCCCGTATTGGCACACCTTCGGAGGCATTGACTCTCGAGCTAAAGCCCTCGGGCCTTAGCTGCCGAAGGTGTGCCAATACGGGCCATTGGCATACCATAGCCGTTTAATAACCTATAATTAATCAACACATAGCTGGCCCCTGTGATGTTACTAATGACATTAATGTCAAAGACTTCTCAGAGTTACTAATATGAGGAGACAGTGGATCGCGCTCGATTTTTAATGTAATGTGTCGTCTTAGATTTCTCAGGATTACAAAGGTGCAATTACACAGAACAAAACTATGCACTCACGCATTACCCACCGCATTATGATTTTGTAAAAGAACACGATTGAAAATATCATGTAAGTAGAAAATGTTCATTATCAGAAAACAAGTATTATTCTGTTCGACCGGAACTACATAGGATATTTTGACAGTTCATTTTATCATGTTTGTTTACTTGTACCATGTATTTGGATAACTCCTCTGGTCTTTCAGGCACTGACAGCTGTTTGATAAATACAAGACAAACTACGTAGAGCGCGTTTTATATTAAACTATTGTTCATTTTTTCTGAATCAGGGTTCAAAGGATCCAAACTTGTTCGACACAAAAAATAGATGTTATACGGTTTAAGAAATCGGTCAGCAAATACAGGTGTATAATAAATATAAGACACAATCGTACCACACTCTTAAAAAAGCATTTAAAGTGATAATCAATGCGAATTTACTTTTATGCATTTTTGTCTATAATTGGCCATTCAAATTAATTTCTTGTTGTTTCTTATCCATTATGGGGTTGTAATGTTGTGTCTTGGCGAATGGCTTTTATTTTGGTTCTGTGAAATCCGGGCAAAGGAAATCATTTGTACGACGTAATTGAAAGGGATATTTTTCTGGAAAATGAGTAATTATATAGAAATATTGCCTTTTAACTATGACATAACATGAACATGTTTGGTGTGTGTGCACGCCATAATTCGAGAAACTGTACTTTGAAAACGTGTTTTGTTGAAAACTTTAGTGTCCAATAATAACATTTCGCATGCAATTGTAATGCTTTCTCCTGTAATTATCTATATCGCAACTCCCTCTTTGAAAGTAATGGAATTTTTCTCGTATTAAATCAGTTACTAAAAATATACACGCGTGCAAGTTGTGGGGTACAGCTTCTTAATTAACACTGACGGCCATAATTTTTGAGACGTTAATTGTTTCCTAATTAATATTCGACTACAAACATGACTGAGTTGCCGATATATAGTGTGAAGATAATCTATTTTATACTGACTCATAGCAGTATAAATAGAAGAGATGTTCAAAGAAAAAATGCAAACAAGCAAACTTGGTCACGTTCAAGGGTGCCATGACAGTATGGCCTGTGCAAAAGAAACACAGCTTAACAAGGAACTCGTCAATAAGACGTAATAAACATTTAACAGGAACCTTTTTAATCTTTTATATTGTTAAGTCCTGCTAATTAAAAGAATTTTAGATTATATGTTTATATTATTCCAGTAAAAAACTAGAATTGTTGTTTCTTTTTTGCTGACTGTCATTTTATACGGTTACTTGCTGAAACTGGTCTGCCTTGGTGTCATAATGTTGTTTTATTATTTGTTGTTGGTTTATTTTTAGTTGCAATAATAAATGGCTTCCATCACAATAGGAAACATTGATATTGTTTATTCAAATTATTATGCGAAACCAATATTTCCATATAAGTGTTGATTGTGACCACAATTAAAACAACAGTACAGCTATGTTGCTAGTATATATATATTACCAAACGTTTTATTTTTGTCTGTTACATGTGTGTTAAAATAAACATGACTGATATGTGTATCCAATATGATTAAAGCTTATAACATTACTGATATAAAATGAACTGCAATCATCTTGGATGCAATGCACTTTCCAACAATTGCGCAATACTGCGTTATGATGCTGACATTCCATTGTTGTACTGAAAAGTGACAAAGAGCTCCATAATAACCAGTTGAACGACAGACATCAGAATACAAACAGCTGTGAAAACATACAAAAATATATATTATTAAACACAACAAACAGCTTCACTACGATCAATACTTGTTTTATGCAATATATGGTGCTTCAATGCACTCAACAAAAATGTTCTGTGCATAATGCACTAAAACTGTAATGCAGACAAATATGATTCTGAATTTTTTTATTCGATTTGGTAAGGACAAAATGGTATCTGCATGAATCTAGAAAATCACATGCAACAAAAGCACATAGACACTGGGCGTTTTTCTGGGCGTTTTGTTTTGAACATCCAAGAGCGTTTATTATTCAGATTGCTTGTATCCCTACCACAATTTGTTCTGATTATACGACTGATAGGAACTTAGATGTAATTTCTGAAGTGTTAATTTAACAGTTTATGTGTGTGTTATCTAGTTCGTGCAAAATCACTGTTCCTTTATCAAACACGCTTTACAACCATTTACTTAATATAAGGTAAGATGAAAGCAAGGAAATACCTTGACCAAATTATTTCCCCTTTATGATGCAAAAATACCGAACGACATTGAATTTGTTATTTGATATAAAAACACATGTTTCCCGGAACCGTACAAACTGTTTTGTTTTGCCTTTAAAGGTTTGGCAAGCCATGTCTTGGTGTGTGGTTTCGCTATTTAACTATATTATAAAGGCGATCACAGCTAAATAAATAAATACACAAGTGTTATGTAGGTAAAGTCAAGCACGTGTACGGTTACCTTATTTTAAGAGTAAGATTGTTCATTAACAATTGCATCAAGAATATTTTAGAAAAAGTTGCTTTCATCAAGGTTTCCTTGACATACATCCATGTATCACAAATAAACACAGCATGGAAAATCTGGAATATACAGCCTGAGGTTGCCGAACTCAATTACAACGTCCTGTCAATGTCTAGTTTTATCGACAACATCACGTAGCTCGTGAAATCCTCTTGAAGACCGTGTTTTGCGTGCTGAAGTTTCAGTTTCGACAAACTGACTTTTACAAATATTTACAAAAATCCATTGCAATCAAGCACTTCCCTACAAAAATATTAACATGGCCCTAGAAGCACTTTTGTATTTGTTTGTTTACGTTGTTGTTGCTTTTAGCAAAACAATAGGAAGACCTTAGTTGCCGTTACACATTTTCACCATTACCACTGTCTACCATTCACCAATAATTACTGCAGGACAGTTACCCACACAATTCAACACAAAGTGGACCCTTGTGATGTAACATGGCATTAATGTCAACGTCTTCGCAGTCTTGCTAAATGACCGGAGACAGTGAATCGCATGCGATTCGTAATATAATGTTTTGATTAAAATTTTCAGAATTAACAGGTTTCAAAAACACTGAACGAGTACGCAATCAATATTTTCTGCATTTAATTTAGACCTTGAAAATTGAAAACGGTTAGTAAAGTAACGCTTTTTATTTCTATTTATATGTTGTATTCACATGATACTACAATTGTTTTAAGTTGTTAGATTATATGGTTATAGCAGCTTTAGAAATCCAGCTTATGTACCATGTATTGCAAATGAACTAAATCATGTTTATACTAAAGTCTTGCCATTCTTTTACAAAATAAAATATAACAATTCATATGTTTGCAGACACAAAATATTGCTTAAATATCCTCAGATTTAACAAAAAATATACATCATGATATTCACACGTAACATCTGAACAAAAGTGCGAAATTAAATTAGCAACATTTAAAAAAGGAAATAATAACTCAATCAATATGAAAATTATACTTAAAAGCAGTAAAATATGTTTTAATCAGTTTTATACATTTACATGAACGTTACGTTAAACATGACTGAGTAAAAATGCTACTATTAATTGTTTTGTTTGTGAGATGACCACAACATGTTTATGTGTGCAAACAAAACCCATGGTTATTAGAGTGACATTGCTGACTTTATGCAACGTGAATAATATTTAAATTGTTTTGGAAATCTTAAAAAAGAAACAGTTCTAAGATAGACATTTAAAAAATACTTAAACGATTCATGAGTTATATTATCCAATAGTAATACAACATTTAATAAGGCATGGTCAAACTCAATTTGTTTTCTTACATGTTTTGTCGCCAATAGTATTTTCAAAGGCATTTCGTGATAAATCCCATTTACCATTGTGCTGTAATTCTGTTTTTCGGTGAGAGGATTTTATTTGGTTGAATGTGTGAAATCCCGGTAACAGAAGTAACCTGTAAATCTGTAGAACGTTATTTTACAGGATTATATCATGGAAACTCAGTGATATAATAGGAATATTGCATAGCATTTTTTACATGAAACGACATAAAAAAGACATGTTAGGCGTTTGTGTTTTGCACAAATATATACAGTACACTTTCAACAATTGTTTTATTTGTGTTTGTATTTTAATGCAATAACGGTAACGTTAACTGAACACATGTCATAGCTTTTGTCTCGGCAACTGGAAGCATATGCCAACTAGACTGCGTTTTAAGGCATTTCATTTAGGTTTCTTTTCTTATTTTTAGTCAAACCTGGGAGTCCTATTATTCCAGACAATTCTTAATTCAGTAAAGTAAACATATTTGGGACCCTGTTTCTTAATTAACATCAACATGCAACGTCAATTAAGAAATGTCGTTATCTCAATGTAGGTTTTTCGTGCTATAATAGGATATATTTAGTGGATTTTATAAAATTATACCGGGTAATTCTCATAACTGATTTCGGTATGTTTTTCCATCCCAACATATGTAGTAAATGTTACACAGATAGAGGTTTTGGAGGTAACAACATATAAAAAGGAGAAGTACATGTTTCATTGTTAAAAATGCTTTATCAAATAAATTGAAGTTTTGCTTTTCCAGGAAACAAGTTGTATTTTCAAAGGCATTCATTACTGAATCTGATCACCCTCATCACCATCAGTCTTGGTGCTGTAATGGTATCTCGCGGCAAGAGGTTTTTGTTTGGTTCTGTAAAATGCGGGCAACGGAAATAGTATGTACAACGTAATGGTACGTTATTTGCTTTGTCAATGTCGCATATAATGTCGCATATTAAAACAACATAGCCATACGACAAGAACGTAAACATTTAAGTTATGCAAAGGTAGATTCTATAACTAATATAATTAATCTATTATGCAGGCAGTCTAATCCAGACAGAATTAAAACACGGTTGGTGCACACAATTGGATTATTGATTAAATAAATTACATTATCCGTTTATTTTTGCATTTGCAATACTAAATTATATAAAACAACTTATTTAAAAGAAAAAAATATATATTCAGTCTAGACACTATCGTGAACCACTGCACTGCACTTGCAAGTGGCATGTCGTAATAATTATAACAAAAGCTGTGATATGTAAACCAATAATATAGAGGATAGTTGTTGGTGTTGCCTTGCTCTATTTCACTAAATATGCGAAGTCCAGAAGTAATTGGTAGAACTTGCAAAAAGCATTTTCCCATGGCTGTTTTTTCAAGGCTTCCGCAGCCAAATTATATATAATAAATACCTATAATAATTTTCGACAAAAAAGATTATAAAAGGTGACTGGGAACCTAATTATATTTTTAGAAAAATGTTATTCTGTGTTTATAATGCCATTTTGTTGGTAGTTCATACATTGAACACTATTTGTTCAAGTTCAAGGTATCTTGAGCTGTAATAAGCTTGTATTGATATTAATTTCTTATTCACAACTACATGTATGGTATTAAAACAGAACCGTTATGTCTTCATTTGTGTGCCTGAGCTTTGTATCGTTTATTCGCAAAATGGTATAAACACCTTAGTTACGGTTTCACATTTTTCTCATTACCACCGTCTGCCAGTTGCCAATTATTTCTTCAAGCCAGTTCCCCACATTATTCAACACATATCGGGCCCCTGTGATGTTACTAATGACATTAATGTCAACGACTTCCCGGAGTTACTAATAAGTGGAGACAGTGGATCGCACGCGATGTTTAACGTAATGTGTGGTATTGGATTTCTCAGGGTTAACAAGTTGCAACGACACAGAACAAAACTGTGCGCTCAAGGATTTCACAACACATTATAATCATATTCATGGTAACGAAACAAAAAATAAGTTTTATTCTTTGTATATGTTTTGTCTAGATTTGCATGACTGTTACTGTTTTGCTGTATAATGAATTTCCTTCTCGAATCATAATCAGGAGGGAAGAAAATGATGCTATGATTTTAATAATAACTTTACTACTTTTTTTCTTTTAACCTTGATGTGTTTTACAGGCTGAAAATCTTTGTACTTGGAATTCTCTCTTTTTCATCTATTTCTTTTTATTTTACATCTTTTCACTTTCCTATCGTTCTTTTCAGCTTTTAAGTGGCTTGCATATGTATTTCTTTTTCTTTTCCAAACAATTCTGAGAAAGTGTGAGGTTTGCTATTATAGATTAAAACTGGTTCCAACCCCCAATGAAAGTAAGTGACTGTACCAAGGCGGTAACTCAACACTTTTTGGAGAAATCATTTAAGAAATTATAAATAAAAAATCAAAATAAAAAACCCGAAAACACAAAACATATTTTATTCTAATGTCTGTTGCGTCTTGGTGTTCTACGTGTTTTCTGTTTTTGTACGGGCCATTTCGTTATGGTGGCCTTAAACTTGACATATCTACAATGTACAATGTTTTCAACATTCTTTATTTGAACATCTCTTCAATTTATATTATAGAAAAGTAGAAAACGTACACAATCAGAAACCAAGTACATGTATTTTTCTGTTCGATCGGATTTAATAAAACATGAAATAGTATTAAATGATTCATGAGTTATTGCAATAAGAAACATATTGTGGTTGCTTACTATATGTGTATAATAATTCAAAATCCAATAGCAATATAACATTTTATGATAATAAGGCATGGTCAAAATCAATTTGTTTTCTTACATGTTGTTCGCCAATATATTTCAAAGGCATTTCGTGATGAATCTTATTTACTATTGTGTCTGAATGTTGTTTTTTTGTGATATGTTTTTATTTGATTGTGTGAAATCCCGGCAACAGAAAAAATCCCCGTTCAGCACCATATAATTTTAAATGACGTCATAAAACTACCAAATGATTAGGTCATTGTAATAAACGATTTCCTGTAAATGGCTGATGCGGTACATGTTCTAGCGTATTCCAGACACTAGTCGACATTGACCGTGAACTTGCTGTTATGATCACTGATTGTATAAGTTAAAAGTAATAAAACATATATTTCTAATAGAATTGTTTAATACACTTAACTGTGAATCGATTATTGTTATCCATACGTGGTGCTCGATGAATTTTAAACGATTGTTTTCTCTCTTTTTTATCTATAGTTCAGTAAGAAAGACAATGTATTTTGAATACTTAAAATCCTTGTTTTTATTATGAAGTGCGAAACATTGACTTTGTGATAATTTTTTTGAACACACTCGAATGCGCAAAACAACAGTTAGTGTAGTTATAAGGAGAAGTAGTTACAAATTACTTTTTAAATTGCACTAGGTTTTGTTCCACAGTAAATATTATTTTTGTACAAATGTCATGAAAGGAAATGTCTTAAAGCAGTCTACAGTTGCTACAGCCATATTTCGTTTTCTTTCGAACGTACTTAAACTATCGTACAGTTAAGAATAAACCATCATTAAGAATATACACGAACAATTTGAAATCACGGACTGTCATACAAACGATATTGAAACAGCGATCTGGCTCGTAAAACAGATTAATGAAAATATTTACAAAAGAAATCAAACAAATGTCATATAAATATGAAACTTTCCTATATGTTTGACATGTTATTATTTTTGCAAGTATTGCTCGATGGGAAAGC
>Ga0224511_10003335_pt1 | contig 11486 bp, 7 predicted proteins | sample SF_May12_sed_USG_2_FD_169988 | JGI IMG/M metagenome (GOLD analysis project Ga0224511, IMG submission 169988) | Sediment microbial communities from San Francisco Bay, California, United States - SF_May12_sed_USGS_8_1 | ecosystem: Environmental > Aquatic > Marine > Sediment | place: USA...
AAGAACATGTGAGTCAGATCATAACTGCGTTAGAGGTTGAATTCCAGCGCGTTTATCAAGTAGCTGATTTCATCACAAAACACCTAGTGGATCCATTGGTTTTGTACAGTCTCAACCTGTCGACACAAGTGACAGAAATACAGACACGAATTCTTTCCCTTGATTGTACCATCCAGATAACTCTTCTTGGACAGGGGAGGCAACCTGTGCTTCAACAAACAGACGTTGTATCTCCAATACCACAAGGCTTCTTCAACGAAAGCATTTGTCTCATGCAAACCTTCGCCGTTTTGAATGACGTTAGTCAATATATGTTTTCAATACAGACTCTGTACGGGAGTATAATGAAACCACAATCGGCAACCGGAACAACTACGTTGGCACGTCTTATACGATGGTCCATCTTGATAGGATGACGTAAGCAGATCGTTCATGTATTCCATATGTCTTTTAGATTCTTTAACATAAAACGCCTGTTAAACTAGTGTAGCGTTTTCACAGCGCTTCAAAAGCGTCCAAAATGACAGGTAGTCAAGGTGCACACATTAGACTCGCCAGCAACGCCATATGCGCACATTGTCCGCGCTGTGTGCGCACCGTGCTAACGCTTAGAGAGAGCAATGCTGCCGTGATCACATTGAACACGCTCAAAGACAATGCCACGGTGTAACATAAGAGCGTCGTAGACGTCGTGTGGACGCCATAGAGATGTTTTGGGGACGTTGTATGCGCCATGTACAGTAACGGGCACATTTTATATTTTAGGCAAACGTCGTGGCGACTACACAGCGCGGTGACATATTTTCTGAGCGTTGTGCAATCGCCGTGACATCGCCGTTTGGTGTGACAGGCCATTTAATAGTACATGAATCTTAAAAAAAACATTGCATCATGAAAAATATTAATATGTAAAATAGCTACATTTACAAAAAGCCTATTCTGTTATATGTTTAGGTCACATGTTAAGTTTCTATTAAACTTTTCATGGCGAAAAGCGTTATTCGAATTATATATACATTAGCAAACCACTGTCAATATTTAAAAAAATGACAAGCACAGTCACCTAGAAGATAACATTTCATCCTCATTTCGAAAGAACGTTTGAAGTAATGTTATTGAACATGTACACGCGGTACAATACAACTATATGTCATTTCTATGAATGTGCGTACAAATGTATTCATCTTGTCCTTAACATGGACCTGGCCCAAGTAAGCATGGGGGAGCATATGGCCAATAGTTTGAATACATAATAGTTGATCTGGTGCCTGTGGCTTGTTTTATGCCTACAATGTTTGAACATATGTGTTATTTCAAAAGTATACTCTAGTCATACTATGTTTTTATTTCAATGAATGAAAAATACATAAAAAAAACGTCGCTAACCTACGTAATAGTAAATGTAAATTAGCAGATCTTTTAGCAATAGTTGGAGTGTTATATATAGCATTTTATATGATCCCATTTACAAGTTATTCCTTACTTGTAAGTATCACTGTTGATCAAGGAGGTTGCATTTGCTGAGGATACTATACCGAATGACTAAAGTAACCGAAACTTTTTATCAGATAAACACTTAAAAACATTTAAAACTGCAACAATAGATCAATAAAATCGAAACAGTAAATTATTTAAATTGTTGTTAGATAAAATCGATACGCCTTAGCCGGTATCTAATATAAATGGAGGAGATGTTCAAAGAAAAAATGTTGTAAACAATGTGGACAAGTCAAGTTTATGGGCACCATGAACTCATGAACTCATCTAAAATGTTTGAGGTCAAAGTATGCACTTCCGAAGGAAATATGTCTCTTTCAGGAGTCAAACATAATGACCATATCAACGTCAAGTACTTTAAACACTAAAAAATGTTACAATCTCATTAGTGCTATTCATGACTAGGTTTTAGCGAATCATGTTTACAATGTTACTTTTGCGTTAACCACAGTTGTCCTTTACACACTATTTACAGTTCAGTTAACTTCAGTTTTGTTTTGGCATATCAGCATATGTGTATGCTTTCGGCCAGAGTGTTAACACGTGAATAATTACCAAGGTAATACACATACATATAAAAAGAATACAATTAATATAAAGCAAACGAAATTGACAAGGGAACACTAGGGTTTCTGAGTAGCTTACTTTAAGCATGTATGCAATTGGTTCCAATACTGAATGAACTGAATGTTTTTGTTTGGCCTTGGGTATAGTTATAGGTCAATGTAAACCTATTGAACCCGGAGCTATATCAATATTGACCGCAAAACATACTTGGAACAACTTTGAGGACCCTCGTCTGATAGAAGATACCAAATATGAAAGCTATGTTTTTGCCGTTTTGGACAACAACATTTTCTAAGCTGTCTCTAGTTCAAACGGTTTCTACGGGTGGAAATGAATGTGAACCGCTCCGATTGTGTATTAGAACTCTAAGCTTAAGCAGTGTCATACAAAGAGCTTTTGATTGTGTTCCATTTAAAATTTAACTGCTGAAAGGGAATGCACTCATGCAGCACAGCCGGCATGGTAAAAAAGCAGCCTCGGTTTTATTGAAGCTGTTCATCAGTAGTAATGAAAGATGCCACACTACTGACGCCCCCTAGCGCATAAGCAGAACTTCATTTTTCAAATGTAAACAACATACAATCCTTGATCCATGAGGACCAGAAAACGAAATATATCTACACAATGATGAAGTACGGGGCGACATTTTATAAGACTGACTGTGTAAAGGATTTGTAGATACATTTCAGGTGATGTTACATACTGAAATTAAAAACTGTAGGACGGTGGGAAAAGAAAAAATATTATGACAATGACCGCTGGAGTTGATAATAACACAAACAAATAAAACATCAGACTGCCACATAGTGGAATCAAGTCCCATATTAAATAAAATATACTTATTAATGCTTTTATAATGTAATTTGTTTCGTTATAATGTGGCTATTTGTTGACTATGGTATTGACGTAAAAAGGTAATTATCTATGTGTTCATACAGAACAAACTAACTATTAAGTATTTAAAGCATTCATAGAGCTTCACCTATAAGGGTTAGACCACTGTCACATGACCTCATAATGGACTTAATTCGGACCTAGTTTGAAAAAAACAAAGTCTTGACTTAAAGGGGGAGAACCAGGGCTAAATGGCCAAAAAGCAGCCCAAAAAGTCATTATTTAATGTTAAAATACTAGCAATCATATTGAAAGAAAGTAAGTAACATATTGTTGTGTTACCTCAAAAATAAAGAACTTGCGATAACACATCGTCTAATATTCTTATATTTTCACAGCTTTTACATCATTCGATTTTACAAGCATGCTTATTATACGGGTTTAATAGTGTTAAAATAGCTGCAAATATTTGCTAGTAAGCAGTCACGAAAAGTCGGATGATATTTTAATGTTTTCACGTATAATTTAAGCAACTTACCTACGGGTTTTCTGGTCATTTCAACCACACTTAAAAAAGTAAAGATGGTTCGAATAGGCATTTACGGTAAATTAAAAGTCACAAATAGTCGCCCTTTTAAACTTAACATAATAAACAAAGTCGTAAACACAAAACATATTATAAAAATACATAACAATTCCTCTTAAGGAGTGAACGACAAAAGAAAACCCACACTCATATCACCAAATAAGTTACTTTAACGTTATAATACCGGTAACTGATTATATAACACACATTATGACTACAAATATGTTTTAAATTAAAAATGTTAAACATTTTTACATTTCATAACTACAAAAACAACTTGTTAGATAAATACTCGATGATAATGAAGGTTTATGTTAAGACAAACTCATTTTATCTTTTTATAAAAAGTGAACTACCACAATTTACCAAGCCATTAATACAGTAAACAGAAGAAATAAAATTGACTTCAGAACAAAAAAGCCCGGAAAGTAATAATATTTTGCTTTGTAATAGTTGTACAATAATGTGTGCTTCTTTTTCGTTCTTCTTTTTGTGTGATTGAATTTTTCCAAGTATTTAACACTCACGATGATAATTCACTTTACAATTTACTTTTATGTACTTTAACAAAAAGTCGGTCACAGCGTTTTAATATTATATGAGTAACTTATAAAAGCCGTTGTACCGGTCAAGAGATACTTTTACAAAAGACAGCAGAAATCATATTTAACCCAAATCACCACTTTGGTCGAGCATGGCTACGATCCTCGAATTGGTAGTGTTGGACTCTCCAGTACGGTCTTAAAGTACGGTAAAAAAGTAGAAAGTATTTATTGGGTGCTCATAAAAAACGCGCGTTGACTTCATGATCATAAATTTAAACCATCAATTATATGGTTGGTAAAACGCTTTTCCCAACGCAACAGATACATTCCAATTTTAAACCGAGTTGCCAAATCGATAGAGCACATATTAAGGTATTAATATTATTTTTTTGGTAATTTATCACGCGTTTCATGACACGAATAAATGTCGTTTTATTTAACATTATTACTTAGTTTGGCTTTACGATACAGGCTCTTGTCTGTCCATCCGTTCGTCCACAAAACGTTACGTTGGCTATGACTTTGCTTTTTTGTACTTTTTTATCATCAACATTTCAAATTATACCAATACGGCAACACAGACACGATGATAAAAATAATTAGGTCAAGGGTTTAACTGAACACCCACCTTGTTTATGTTTTTTAAATGTTTTTTTTGGTAGTCATTTTTATTGTGTTTTAATAAGTTAATGAGACGTACGCATTTGATGCGTCATTTAACAACAGTTTTAAATAACATGTATATATTTGTATTTTATGAACAAACGTTATTTGCAACAATTTTACTGTGTACATCAGTTTAATTGATAATTATCTTCAAATGTGGTTTTAGGCGTTTTTTAAGTTTCATGCAGTGTTAAGTTTCGTGGCAGTCTTTATGGCTTTTATTAGTTTTATTTAGAGTGTAAAGTCTGTACTTGATCATATTTCACGTGTACGTAAGTACTCATTGTAATGGGGGTTTCTCTTTAGCTTAATCACAATTTGTAATGAAGTCTCAGTATGAATTAATTATGTTGTGGAAATCATTATTTCTAGTAGAAGTTAGATTAGCATCTTATAGTCTTAATATCTTCTCTGAGTGGCTTTTCATTGGCTATGACAGTGACGTCAATAAAAGAGATGGTATATATACATGTATACGTAAAACATTATCTATCGCAACCCATAAATTCTACGCTACGGAAATACTTAACCATAGAAATGTTTGCTTTCATTTTTCGCTTCATCTTTTTGCTTACTCTGTGTTTTGCAAGTGACAATAATTTTCTACACCTGTTTGAACAATACTGCGCAGAGTCGCTTAAATGTCAACTAGAAACACAGAGGGACAGTAATTTAACGGAGACTAAAACAAATAAATGTTGTGGGGAATGCAGTTGTGAAGAAAACTGTGGCCAGACCCAGTCATGTTGTTTTGCGGAAGACAATGTCCGGTATTCGAAAACACATGGCAAGGAATGCATTGACCCATATACTGGCGACGAAGTTCAATTTCAGCAGGTTGGCTCTCAAGGAATTGTTATGGTTACACACTGTCTTGATAAAAATCAAGAATGTAAGTTCAAGAATGGCACTCTGAATGTGAATCCAGTAGAATCTTCATCATCTGAGGTTTTCATCAACAAAGACTGCGCAATGTGCAATGGTGTTAGTAGTTTTGTGCGTTGGAAGGCACGTATATTATCTAGCGGGACACTTCTTTACCCATATCAAAACATAGAAGATCCTAGAGTCAACACAGAAACAGTCATTTTCGAGCCTCCCACGACATTTTTGTATCCCAAATGTCACAGTACTTTTATTAAAGTGGATATCTCAAAATGTCCAGATGAGCTGTATAAACAGGCGTGTTTGTCAGTTGTGTTGCCGTTCATTACACTTAAAGGTGCATATCAGAACATTTTCTGTTTTTTATGTATCGAATCTTATAAGTCATCGTGTAGTCCCAAGATGGATCGGACGGCTCCAGGAACGATGTCTCTTCTTCTTGACAGCGCGCTAGACACCACTAACATTGCAGCTTACTTTTCGCGTGAACATAAGAAGCTTACTAACAAAGAACATTGTCAAGAAGGATATATGCCGCATCCGTCAAGGGTATGAGCTTTATATGCAAAATTAAAAACGTTTGATTTAACTTGCTGACCGATTAACCATAAAGAAAGATTCCTACAATAATCGACTAAATGACTTTTTTTCTTTAGTTTAAATAAATTCATCAAGTTTATGTATATAGGCCTGTCAACAAACATTTATTAAACACACGTTTGGCGTTTGGATATAAATCTAAATAGATAAATAGACCTTAAATAAGTATCAAATTTATTTGTAGTTTTTAAGGTATCATAAAACGACAGTGTTAATTTGAACTAAATATTTGGGAACCTATCATCATAACATGTACCGACAATGCGTATAAAAGGAGATATTTAATTAAAAAACAATATTTGAGTGTACAGTCAAAATAATGGTTATGTATAATATAGATTGATCATGAACTCTGATGTTCTAAAACAGACAATGCCATGCCTCGGTAGTTTTTTCATCCTGGATGATATTAAATCACGATATTGTGATCAGATGTTGACAGAGTAACTGATAAAACACCGTACATATCTTGTTTTAACGGTTGACGTTTTCCTGTGTAAATGATTTCATTTTAAAGTCACCTTCTAAAGACATAATAAAAACACGAGTAAACCCTTACTATAACTCGAACAAAATATTGTCTTCGTTTACGCCGTTGTTTTGTTTTTGTTCGTGTGACATTTGTTCAATTTATACTTTTAAAACATACTTTGCAACTGCAAATAACAGCAATTGTTTTAAATGGAAAATATATTCTGGCAGAATAAAATGATGTAAATTATTTGACGTTTTCATCATTCAATATAAATATTAATAGTGTTATATTCAAAACAGTCTGCATAGCCTCGTGATTCCATGCGTTAAAACTTTAGGTTACGCCACAGAGGCACAGTTTGTCACATGATGGAGCTATTATACTGTCTGATCATCTATCCAATAGTCATCTTTCTTGTAAATATATAGAAAAGAATAATCAAATGTGTCTTTATGATCTTGTTATACCATAATAAAAATTATGTATCCGCTTAAATGTGATTTAAAACAGCCTTAACTGACAAAACATAATTATTATTGTTTTCCCTTTTCCAGGACTTGTGTTTACCGCTCTTTTGTCCCAAAAACCTTTTGAAGATTAACGGTCGCTGTGTATCCTTGATAAAGAATGTTATAACAAAAGCTGTTGGGTTGGCAATAGAAGCAGACATTAAAGATAGAGAGATGGTGATTTCACGATTACAATCCACACCTGGCGTTTCTGATATTTTACGGTCAGGATGCCTTGACATAGAATGGACATATATTGGTTTATTTGCCCTTAATGACTTCGATTCAAATGTCACACATTCCCTACGCATTCTTCTCATAAAGATATATACTGTGGAAGCCAAAATTCGTTTCACACGTATGATAGCAAGATTCGGCGTGTGTGCACAGTCAACATGGGAAATTCACCTCAATGGGCAATGGTTATCCGCTAACTTTACCTTCCCATCTGCTCAACCTTACGGCCGCGAAGAACCTACAACAAGCATTCTGATGGCGTCGCCTGTCCGACCACCCACTACGTACTACATAACAAAGCTAGACTTCTGTCAACAGGTAGGTTCATGTGATATAAAAATGATCGCTAAATCTGACTTGTTCAACATATAAAACATTTTCTATGCAAAACAAATCGAAAGCTAATACAAAGCATACATTTAATGTTTGTTTTTATCATCAACATTGTTGGCTTTATACTTTGCCCGATTTGTGTTGTATTTTAAGTTGTGTGATTGACAATCAAGTGCATTAATAACAACAACTTACCACAAAGACTAACGACTTGTTATTTTTCTCTCCCATAGGTGCGTCTTTCGAATGAAGAATACTTCCTAACACGCGAGGAAACAATTCACATCACAACCCTAAACCTTACATTTGCCAAGACTCAGTACTTCGAGGAACTTTGCACAACATGTTCGCACGGACGCGCAATTTGGGTTTGCGCGGAAGATTTGAACCCTGATTGGTGGAGTCAGCAAATGACCTCTTCTGCAAACTATGTGCACGTGATTGAGGGGCCTTTTATTTATACAATCATGTGTTTTATTAATATTTGTTCTGGATTTATCTTTTAAATTTAAAATCAGGAAAAAAGTAACAATAAAATTCAACCTGGCTCACACGCAACAAAGAAAGCTGACATAAAAATATGTACAAAGAACAACTAAGCATTCCAAGTCACACAAATAAACATAAACGTGCAATGCATCGAGGGCTCTCAATGATAGAAATATTTCGTTCCAAGTCGCTACGTTAACTTATTTTTAGTGAAAGTCCTCGGGACGTTGGTATTGTATTTTAGTGGAAACCTCGCGACGTTGGTATTGTATGTTAATGAAAATCCTCGCAACATTGGTATTGTTAGTGGAAATCCTCCCGACGTTAGTATCGTTAGTGGAAAATCCTCGTGACGTTGGCGTTGTTAGTGGAAAATCCGCGCGTTGTTGGTATTATGAGTTCAAAATCCTCGAAACGTTGGTATTGCATATTGGTGAAAATCCTCGCGACATTTGTATTGTTAGTGGAAAATCGAGCGACGTTAGTATTGTTAGTGAAAATTCCTCGCGACGTAAACATTGTTAGTAAAAATCCTCGCGACGTTGTATTGCATATTAGTAAAAATCTCTTGATGTCGGTGTTGTATGTTAGTGAAATTCCCCGCAACGTTGGTAGTCTAAGTGAACATCCTCGCGACGTTGGTAGTCTTAGTGAAAAATCTCATGACGTTGGTAGTCTTAGTGAAAATCCTCGCGACGTTGATATTGTTAGTGAAAATCTTCGCGTCGTTGGTATTGTATGTTAGTGAAATTCCTCGCGTCGTTGGTATTGTATGTTAGAGAAAATCCTCGCGTCGTTGATATTGAATGGTAGTGAAACTTATCTCGATGTCGGTGTCGTATGTTTGTGAAAATTCTCGCGACGTTGGTTTTGTTAGTTGAAAGTCCTCGCGACGTTGGTGTCGTGTGTTAGTGAAAATCCCCGCGACTCTGATATTTTATGTTAGTAAAAATTCTCGCGACGTTGGTATTATTAGTGAAATCCTCGCGTCGTTGGTATTGTATGTAAGTGGAAATCCTTGCGACGTTGGTATTTTATGTGCAAAACCTCACGATGTTGGTATTGTTAGTGAAATTGCTTGCGACGTTGGCATGTTAGTGAAAATCTACCGAATATATAAAGCTGCCTAGCATATTTTTACAGTGACAAAAATGGAATCGGCGGGTACATAATGCTTGTTAAATAATTAGTACTTGCGGATAAAACATAACACTTAGACCTAAATTAAAATTTAGTTTGTTTGCCCTTTACCAACCGACACGAAAATATCCCGCCGACTCAAAATATTTTATTTAAAAAAATTTTTTTTTATCGGACATTGCCGTTCATCGTATTACTTTTTAATAGTATATCTACCGAGACGGTTGTGGAAAAATATAAGAAACTTAGAAATCAATGTTATTTCTAGTTAGATAGTGTGTTTACTAGTCAGTCTTGTATTGGATTTATAAACTATATTAGAGAATCTGTATCTCTGGTCTTTTAATTACGAATCAAGTAGATTCTACAGATTAACTTCTGTAAACTTGTTAGTGTTTGGATCTCTTTTGTTGATGAATAGTAGTCGTAAGCACTTTTAATTAACATCCTTTTTCCATTTTCTGTTCCTCTTTTTCGGATATAAAATGCTTTGATTTAAAGCATTGTTAAGTTCTTTGGCCTAATTTAAACATAATCTCATACTTGGTTTGGATTTCTATATACTGTTTTCACCTTTATGATCATCAAAAAAGTTCCAGCTGTTGTGTACATTAAAATGAATCATTAAAAAACTCAAATATTATTGTCTGTGTCATTTCTTTTAACTGTACATGCAATGGTTATGGATTGTGGTATTAACTTCATGTTTAGAATTCCAGATTAAGTATATTGTAACGAAAGTGAAAAAAGCAACAGCATTTTAGTTAAAAACATTTTTTTGCAAAAAAAGAAAATGCCTCACTCCCCCTTTACATAGACTTGGAACTGTCTTGGACTCTTCTTGCACGTGTATATTAGTGTTTTATGTTACAAAGAGAATACATGATAATGTAAATGAAAAGCATCAACTAAAAATGCAACAAAATATATATGCTTAGTAATCTTTCACATTGACACACATTGACACATCAAATATTGAAATTTACATTATTTTGACGTCATTTTACTAAGTGACGTCATTTGAGCATTCGGGCCAAAAGTCACACGTTGGGGCACATATATGTGTGTGTGCGTGTGTGTGTTTAGTAAGCTTTCTACATTGACACATCACATATTTAGATATACAAGCATGTAGGCAGCTAGCATAAGGTGGAGTTAAGGTGTTGGGTGACTGCATGTGTAGAACTGTGAACGTGCGAAATAAATTGCTATATAGTGAACGGATACAATGAAATGTGCTACAGTTTACACCATATAAAAGTACAAGGTCATATACCATGGTGTGTACACTGGTTATAGTAACATGTTGAAATAATATAATTATAAATAAAAAAATAAAAAAATAAACCAATCAATCAATCAATCAATAAATAAATAAATAAATAAATAAATAAATAAATAAATAAATATATAATGATATATTAACATGTAAACAAGTTTTTTTGAAGGATAATGCTTGAAATGAATACCTATCGACCCAACCCAAAAATGTAGGGTAGGTAAAGGGCAATCAAAGTGTCAGTTTACTTGTCAACATTTCGCTTTGAATAGTAAATTATTTTGTTTTGTTATTTTTGTAATTTGTTTAAATGTCATTTTAAAAATAATAAACGGTGTTGTTAGTTGTAATAAAATTGAAAACGGTATGTTGTATTTTAATAATCTACATTACTACATTTAATTAAAGATTCGCTAAATATAAAGGACATATATACATTTAGCCTTAAATTTAAGTTGTCACAAGGGTGGCGGTTTACACACTTATATTTATATACTTAATATGTACCTGCCTATTTCGTGACATTCTCCACGTCAGCAGAAGGCGATGTGAATGAGTGGAAACGTCAAGTCCCCAATAAGATGTCTGAACGGTAATTATCTTTAATTGGAAATATAATTATATAGATTAATGTTATAAAAATGTTAAAGGTGTTTTGAACTGAAAAATGTCTAATTAAATACTTGTTTAGAACTATGATAAACGCCATTGGTTTAGAGGTTGACCTATGAAAAATTATGATCTGTAATAATATAAAGAAAAAATAATGTTTTATATTAAAAAAATCAACAACAAACAAACAAGAGACTTCAAACCCATAAGAACGGGTGTTTCAACGACAGTT
>Ga0224511_10003336_pt1 | contig 11486 bp, 3 predicted proteins | sample SF_May12_sed_USG_2_FD_169988 | JGI IMG/M metagenome (GOLD analysis project Ga0224511, IMG submission 169988) | Sediment microbial communities from San Francisco Bay, California, United States - SF_May12_sed_USGS_8_1 | ecosystem: Environmental > Aquatic > Marine > Sediment | place: USA...
AAATTCGAGGTCGGTGGCCTGCTGTTAGAAGTTAAAATGAGATATGAGAATGGGTTTACCTGGATAGCACACTGGGCTTAACTGGGTAGCACATCGAGCTTTATCAGATAGCACACGTGGCTTAGTGGATTGCACAATGGGTTTCACTGGATGGCATACTGGGCTTATGATCAGAGGCTTGAGGTGAACTCCCCATGTCTTATCACTCTGACCTTAATTTTTGCGGGATTCAGATTGTAATGTTAAATATTATAAGTCTCCTTCACTGCTTGGCACGTCATGTATCATCTTGTAAACAAGTCTCTACCTCACTAGCGGCCTCCCATGTATATTTCTTTTGGCAGTGTACATGTGTGTTTTGCCACCATAAGGCAATTCTCTCACTGAATCCAGTTCATCTCTCTGTCTCTAACTCTCCTCTTTGTAGATTCGTCCCTTACTCCGTCCATGATATCCCTCATCATCCGTCTCATCCCTTTTGGAGGCCTATTCACCATTCCTCTCCCAATGCCTTAGAACATCTGATTGAAGTTGATTAATAGCTACTGGAGGTAGCAACCCCTCATTGGCAATATTATTCGCTCCATTTTACAGTACCATGGAGAAGCATATGAGGAGGTGTATAGGTGGAGGTAGCAGGAAACATTCTCCATCCGCATCACAACGAAGGGATGAAACTGCTCAGTTCCCAGCAGCTACAACCTCATCACTACCAACCAATGACATGTCAGCTCTCTCCGGACCGTTAGCCAATCAACTCGCAGGTAACATTATAGTACAGCGACCATTTTCAAACCACAATGAAATCACAGAAAAAAGGCTTGTGGAAATACAAATCCACCAAAGATAATTATGTGTCCAACTCTGTGACTAAAATATTTACGATAGAGGATTTTAATAAGCGCAGTAGAATTCATATTGGTGTTTGTTGTATTCATCCGGGTGGTCACTAACCTATTTATTGTTGTCTGGGTAAGATAATAAATCTTCTGGTGTTAAACTCTTTGGAATGTCAGAGAAAGCAACGACAGGCAAGGTTACCAAAGGCTGTCATACATTAAATAATAGCCTATTGATTGACCAAGCTAACAATGGTAAAGTTTTTCGTTCGGTCAGACACCGCCCAAAGTTTCTTTTTAAAAGGACATGGGTACTGCATGAAGACACCTCCTGATCTTGGCATAACTGTTCATGACCTCAACTTACTGTGGCAGATATGACAAGACTCATTGGCAAACTCACGAAAATAACCATAACCTCGCAATAACCTTCCCGATTCTAGCCATCTGTCAGCGGCACTTTCGGAGAAAAAAAACTTGGAATGAAGTGATGAGAAGGTGATTCAGAGTTCCCTCACCTTTCTGATTGTAGGAATGATGAGATTGCCACCTCTAGGGTTACCTGGCCTAGCAGGATTGCCGCGGACACATATGCCTTTTCCAGGACTAGCCAATTTAATTAGTAGTCGCTTATCAGCCGGAGCTCTCATGTCTAGTTTGAGATCTGCGGCATCACCGACGAGTTTTAATGCACCCCCTATCATTACATCACCCCTGATGAGCAGGTTAGTCAGTCAGCCACCGAGCCAGTCCCTGTTATGACTGATCATATATCACAGATTCAGTCTTCGGGTCAGTGTGAGTGTCATTCAGAACCAGAGGTAATCTAACGCAATTATTGCAACAACACCTATCATCGACCTTCATGGATGTATAAAATATTTCAGTCCTCTTAATAGCAACCAATTATGTCTCTAGTAGAAAGGTTTTGAATATGTAAACGTAATTTTCTGTGGTGTATCTATACACTGATTCTACAGTCAGTATGTTCTCAATCTGGAAGTCAACCTGGGATTTATTAATACAACCATATGCACGAAACAAGCAGCATTAACTTGTATCATTGCAATTCAGAGTCACTCTGTAACGGCATTTTGGAATAGTTTATTGGTAACACTCGCATCCGCACTAGATGGTGCTGCCAAATGGAAATGGGCATTTAGAGAGATTTTTCCAGGTGTTTCTGGTCCCTATTATTGACTGGAATCAACTACCTAAACATACAGATCTCATAACCCCGGAGTCTGCTACTGATTCCCTGGGTCTCACCGCCTTATTACTATAAGCTTGTTGTGATGGTTGGATTGGCAAAGCAATGGCTATCCAGTTGTGATCGTATCTTTATAATCTGACAGAAACTGAGTCGGGTCCCACTTATCAACCAGTTCCGTATCCTGTTTAAGGTACATGAGGGCGGAGGCTAGATCACCTACACATAGTCCTGTTAGTGAACTATCTAAGCCTCTTCATTCCCAGCAATCAGATGATGTAGCTCTGAATCTCTCCTCTAAAGATAGCCCTGAAAGAGATAGCACGAATAGCTAGTAAAAGTAAGTAAAACATTATACTGGCAAATCCCATGGGTACGCAACACCCCTTACTTTAGTTTTTTTTATATGTACATTTAGATTCATGGGTCAGCCAACTAGTCTGTGGGAAAACAGCATAAAATACATAAATGTGTAATCATTATGATAATAACTCTGCGATGCAATGGCCAGCGAGTTTTGTAAACTTGTACGATTAGTAGTGCATTTTATTTTTACTCAGTTTGAAATATTTTTGAATGAAATGATCCTATTTAAATTCTATACTCGGTGAGAAGAATATCTCATTGAACTAAAACCAATTCCTTAGGGAAGTTGATAATATTTGGAGGTTTTTAGACATCCTGTTTATTGAGGGGTTCCTGCATGTATGATAAACCAAGGTTAGTGCCACCAAATTACCTTTTCTGTGGCTGGATGTGTTTACATTCTCGTGTTTCATTGTTTTCTTTTCATATGAGAAGAAAATCTCACAAATTTTAGAAAGTTTAGCCAGGAAATGCAATGCACTAAAACAAAATGGACTCGCTGCGGTGGCCACGTGGCTAAAGCAAAGGGAGAGCATAACTCATAACTCAAACTTTTCATAGCTCAAACTTCTTTTGGTGGTCCCCTGTAGCTCAAATTATCCGTGTTTCACTGTATATTCCATTATATCATGAAGAGGTTCAGTCAGAACTCTACCTCTATTTACCGGTTGATCAGACCTTGATTTGTATTTATCTTCTTTTTAGTAATAAGAGTCTCCAAGAATGCAGAATGGAAAAACTGACAGTCCGAAGCTTCGTATTTAGTTTTAATTTAATATTTTCGAATTGCATTTAAATCAATTCAAGACAACACACCGGTACGCGAGTGTCTCACATGCCCTTATGTAAACCTTGTAACTTTTTTTCTGTGACTTCACAGACTAAATCAATATCTGCTGTTGCCAATTTTATTACACGGGTAAGTGCGAGTTAATGTACATGTAAATTATTTTATCATTCAAACTGTCTTACCTACAAGACTACTGCAATTTACACAGTCTAAACTATCCATTTCAGTCACCTCTGCTTTCACTGACTGAGATCTGCCATTGTATATGCCATTCATGTGGAAATAACTGAAGAATTATATGTTATTATATACTACATTTAACATTATGTTATTTTGATGAGCTTAATGCCTGAGTCAGGGCCAGTTGGTCACGTTTTTTGTATAGATTGCATCCACTGTTTTATTTTAATGTTCTTTGTGCCGCGGCAAATGCAGGACTTCTATTTATCAGGATACAAAAAATACAAAAAAATATCTAGATTTATACCTATGCAGCATTAGTAAGAACGGTGGGGTGGTAGAGGATGCAAGCAGAAAACAGTGCCACCCCCCCCCCCATCCTGGTTGAAGGAGGGGGCTAACTGCAGGAAGGGTATCCAGTTCTGGAACCTAGGCCAAATTTAACTGATGCAGCTTTCAGTTCGCGCCGGCTAGTATCCACCCAGGGAGAAAGCCAGTAGGAGAACATCAGTAAGTGTTACCGGTTACCAAACCAGTGACATAAAGTTATGTCACTGGCCAAACTGTTTCTATGGTCATTGTGATCTATATGTGTTGTATGATAGGTTAAAAAATTGGAACGAGCAGTTAAACTTCCAAGGTATATTCAAATTCTGGGATCTATATCAGCAGAGTTGTTGGCGTTGTGAGCCAAGGAATGAAAGGCACAGAGCTTTTATCACATTAGTTTAGTCTATTGTGTGCTGCTCTATAAAACTCTCTCATGGTTAAAGCTCCTTGGTCGCTACACGCTAACTTGCGATTGGGTGGAACTGGGTGGTGAAGGTAAAGGTTGTCCCACAGCCCTAATAGCTGTCAGGAAGTGGCTGTTAATTTAAGATCCAACTCCTACTAGACGGTGTAACTGAGGTAGGGGTGCCACTCCTTTTCCTCACCGCCTTTCACTTTCCCAGCTCTGAAGAGAGTCAGGTACCCATTTGCTGCTGGGTGAACAGACAGAATTCTTGAAGAATCTCGTGCACAAGCTTTGTTTTGAACCCGGAACCTTCAGCACCGGTGAAAAGCACTCTAACCACTCGGCCACAGTGCCTCTCCTAGATATGGGCACAGTGCCTCTCCTAGATATGGGCACAGTGCCTCTCCTAGATATGGGCACAGTGCCTCTCCTAGATATGGGCACAGTGCCTCTCCTAGATATAGGCACCGTACCTCTCCTATATATAGGCACCGTGCCTCTCCATTGAGTAAAAAGGAATAATTATTATGAAAGCCTATGAGAATCTTACTCTCACTAGCTATAAACCCAATATGCTACCTTACCCACTAGCACCATGTCACCTATAAATTCCTGCCCACCAATAGTCTATTGTGATTATTATTCACCAGAGGCTAAATGAGTGCTGTAATATCATAAGATTGGTATTTCTGTATTCCATACTTCCATAGATGACAGTATGATCTTCGCACCTGTGTATGGCAGGTCCTAAAATACTGATAAATAATTACCCTGAGCACATGGTGAAACCACTACCCTCAATCCCACCTGCAACCCACCTATAACCATATAACCAATATATTTTAAGAAATGTTTTGCTTTTTAAGATTAAATTGTGTAATGGCTACCACTAGTAGGATGTGAGAGCATATATGATTACCCAAATGATGTGTCTATTTAGGATTTAATTATCAAGCTCTCGTACCGTCATTCCAAAAGTTTTTTTGCGTATCTTCCCCCAATCTGATTTATGCGAAATCAAGCACTTGTTTAGTTCCATCACCCAATCAGCTTATACCTTTCGCGATAACCTCATAATTACATGGCTGTGACCTGATGTGTTATGTCTATGCAAGGCTCTGGACTTTTAAGAGTACATTCGCACTAAGGATATGATTTACTGAGCCCGACTCACAGGTGGTGAGGTCGATGCTTGTTGGACAGTTTTGCTTTGTTACATTGCTCCCTAGAATTCAGAGAATTGAACAAAACCGCAGAAATATCCGGAATTTCAAAAAATTATATTGTGACTGCAACTCGTATAATATCAAGCTATATAGATCATAGCTTTTTATTTTATTGTCCGGTGCAGGCACTTGGCCATTCGATTTGTGTGCATCCTTCAACCGAGGCTTGTGATGTCTAACGAGGAAAACCTCACACACAGCGAAAGACAGTCGAGCATGATCCCAAACTAAGCGCGTAACTGAGCAGTTTCAGTACCGCATATCCCTACTTTCACATAATGACACGGGCAACTCGAGTCAGTTGGGAAGCTCATTGTGTCTTAGTGATGAATAAATGCTGTCATGCTGTGTTCTTCTGTACAAGCACTGAAATTTTAAAAAAAAACTTTGAAATAAGGACCACTCAAAGTTGATTTCTATTAGCTGTGGTAAGGTTCAATACTTCTAATCTATTTCAACCATTTATTCAAAGAGACATTCAATCCAGAATGCTATTTCTGTCCGAACATGAATTATTAGCATAAATTATTTCATTGGGAGCTCTACCAAATTTAAAATAGGCATTTTCGAACAAGCTAACATAGCCCTAACACGATGTGTCTTTATTTTAATTCGGATGCCCCGCGCGTTAGCCAATAAGGCTGAAATCAAGCGAACGAAAAAATTCGCATTGTCAACTAAATAAAAAGTGAAAGTCTAATGCGTTAGTCTGTCCGATCATACTGTGACAGCGAGTCAACGTGACAGCGAGTCAACGTGACAGCGAGTCAACATATTTTTCTCAGAAAACTCCAACTCGCGTGTTCGGGCAGTACGGTGCGTTACCAGTGCGTTGGATTAGCGTTGGGGCATTGCGCAACGACAGTTAGCTTGTCCGAAACACCTAATAGTGACGTGAAGTACACGACATGACATGAGTAATAATTGCTGATGCATTCTGACATGGCAGACTTGCATATGCGTTCTGTGGGTGATCTTAAATCCATAAACAAATTTCACCTGATGATATGTCAAGCTGTCTTAAGCACGTATTAAATCAATATATGCAGATTATTCGTAATATTACAAGTTTTGGTCTGTGTACTGCAGTCTCTGTTGATTTATTAGGAAACATAGCAATAATGGTATAAATGGATAGTCACATCAACTAAATGAAATCTGTCAGTCTCATGGCAACAGTGAGAGTGAGGTAGAGAGTCTAGCTGTGAGGTGATAAAACAGGAAGGACCTGGGTCACGTATATATAAATAATAATGAAAATACTTCTGTAAAATAACAATTAGTAGTACCCATTTGCTGAGGTGTATCAGTGTTTTTACTTAGTTGGTATGAGATTTCCTCGTCACTGAGATGAAGATTTCTTCTGAATAAATGACCTTGAAACAGGAAAAGAAGATCACTGTATTGAGGCGAGACACTGCCCTCACAATGTCGATCAGTATTCAATCAATCCTGTTGAATTCCGGAGTCGATCAAACTTGATCTGTGAATAGCGGGACCCTGAACGTATTTATATAATGCTTCTAAAATGATTATTTTCAATTCAACTCGGGCACATCAATGGTATTACCTACATTTTACTATCACTGAACGTGTACTCCATCCAATATATTTTCATACCTTTACAAATGGGGAAGTAACTCCAATTCCAGGGTGTTCTGCACATGATAAAACCAATGGGTAGCGTGAAACTTGTAGGCCTACTTTTAAACAATCCATGCAATTTGAGAGTCTAGCGGCAGAGTGTTTACTCTTTATATTGGCTGTCTAGATTAATTATCATCTTCAGCCGTTCACATTACACGTTCACATTACACGTTCACATTACACGTTCACATTACACGGCTGGGCAGATGTCTTCCTCTGGTGCAATCAGTCATCTCGATCATGTGCCATTTGATGCCGATTGTTGTTACCAACCATAGTAGATCTGCAGGCTTTCTGGTTACCCGACTACCTCTACTTATATTGCCTACTGGCATCCACCTAAGGACCTAATTACCTCAGTTTAGATTATCGGTATTGATAACCCATGAAAAGCTTTTTCTAGGTATAATCCCACTAATAGTACATTGAGCTTAGCGCTGCTTAAAGGCACTACACTCCCAGCATTGTGAGAAGAGGGAGGGGGTGTTTGCTTTATACCAGGTAAGGTGCGCGTACAAAATAACGCTAAAACGAGGAGCTGCCGGAGAGGCCTCAAACCTGCGAATTCGATTGGGTATATGGTCACATAGAGGAATATTCTCTCCAATATTACATGTGCAGTCACAGATTACCATCGTTAATAGTGGAACTGAACAGAATTCTCTTTATAGGGTCGTTGACCGGTTATTGATGCCAGCGCTGCCGCACACGTTATAACTGACTGACCTCTCAACTTCATCGTGTCAAAACATTTGAAATGGACTTCCCTTGGTTAAACATGGATAATAATAGTGTTAAGCTTCCATCCCTATGCCAGGCATTGTTGGTTGCTTGTGTGTTTTAGGGATCCAAATCCTATCCATTCAAGTCGCATAAGCCTTTGTCTGGACATATGTAAGTACGGTGTACTTACATATGTAAGTACGGTGTACCCTTATGGAAAAAAATAATGCGAATGTATGCAAAAAAAACAAATATCTTTCCACACGTGCAACGCGCAAAAAATATTATGAATAATTAGGTAATTGTGGTAAATGTGGTGTGACAAAGTAATAAATTATTATTTCAATTCAAGCTAGCTTTGATTAATGAAATGACAGCCCAATGTAATAAATTTATTGTAACATAAGGTTATCCTGCTCATTATGACACAGACTCAAGTACGACGGGTGAACTAGAGTCCCTACAGAGAGGCCTCTACTGAAAAGACAGGCCTAACCAACTGTGGTTTTCTACTAGATCTTGTATTGCAAGACCATAGATGCTAGCTGTCAGTGGTTTCCATATAAAGACAATTAACCAATACCATTCAGATGTGTTGGGGAAATTTGAGATCGTCAATAGTGCACGAGCCCTACTCGAGTAGTAGATCTCTCATTTTATGAGTTATTCGAGTGCGGTCAAGCAGGTTATGACAATGCCGTTCCACAGGCGATAAGCTTTGAAACCTACACCAGTCTACCACCAGGTGTCCTCGGCAGTTACTAACCCGGATGTAACGCGCCATCACATGATCGGTCAACTTCTAGATGGGAATTTCATCGTTTGATGCTCTCATTAATCATAGAGAACGGCACAATATACTTGCTTTGGTGTGCGGCTCTCAAACTGACTGTTGCTGAAATAGCTCACCAAGCTAATATTAATTGTAATTTCCTATTAATTATAATCTAATCACCTAGGCCTTTCCTCAGAGATATATACATGCAAAGGAAGATAATGCATTGTTTTGACCTCCTCTTAAACATACCATCTGTTAGATCTATAATTAAAAGGAAAAGTAAGTTCATCTTCAAAACTTCGTTCCCACTGTAATTTGATTCTCTCCTGATATCTTTGTATTCTTGAACGTATTTAAATGAAATAAACGCAAGAACTTCTAAAGTGATTGCGGTTGACTCTTACAATATGATACCGAGCCAGAACACTTTGCAATGATTTTCTGACCTGTGAATTTATGAAATCTGATTGGCTCATATTGAAAACAACGCTCTATCATGCACCCCAGCTGATCATTGCGTCGTAATCCCATCGGCCTCAGTGTAGACTGAAGCAAAATGAACCTTCTAGACCTGAGGTTTGTTCTGGGGCAGTGGGACGAATGTGAGGAGCTCATACTCACAGTGGGAGCCAAGACCCTGGGGTGATCGAGGTCATGCAGGAATGACTAGCCACTATACCGTGCCCCTTGCCCGGTGTTTTTTCGTATCTTGTTGAGATTGTGGGTGTCATTTTATTTATTTGCTAGTGGTAATTATAACTGTTAGCCCAGTTCGGATGCAACAGTGATTCACTCTGAGCACTGACTCTCCAGGCATAATTATGCAACCGATCAATAAATCTAGATAGAGTTTGAGTTTGCATAATCTTATGCTACCATTGAGGGCCTTTCTGAATTTAAAACATTAGTGGGCAGACTTTTACAATGCACAGGGGTCCATTAAATTAATTTTTTAGTCCCTCAACATATTTAAAGAGGGACCTTGGGGCGGCCATGGCCAAAGAATTGCTAATACTTTACAACTACCGTCTCAATGCATAGTCCCGGTATAGTATGATAGGACGAATCCAAATAATAATGACAAAAATTAACCGGAGCCAAGCATAAGGTTGAAGATGATTCTGGTTAGTAGTGTATCCGCAGCGGGGTGGTGTGTTTCTTCTCTCCTCCTAAGCTAAAGAAGCGTTTAAGTCATTTTATTTGAGTCATTTTCAACTAAAAGAGAATTCAAACTAAAACAATCAATGCAAAGAAATTTCATTTGAAAGGACCAGTAAATTGGCGCTTCTGTTTTAACCAGACTACGATACGAGATCGTAAATTAATAAATAAATTGAATCTGCATGTTTTATGGAAATGAGAGGCTGATTTTGATAAATACATTCAGTCTTCAATTGATGCTTTGACAGTCATCGTTTGCTGATGAGGACGCTGTGGGGATTGTCTAGACTTATTCTAGGTTACTATTTATGTACTTTTAAGTCATGGCCATTTCAGCCACAATATGACATACTACCGAGTATATCTGTTCAAGTAAAAGGGAATTCATAACTGCTTGAAAATAGCATTTGCCATAGAATAACTTACTCAATGACTGATGTGAAGTGATAGATTTGTGATGCACCTTTAATTGAGAGGTTACTTCACTCTAGAACATTCCTTGTACTGTTCTGTGGATTAATTTCCTAACATTCTACCGTAATATTTTTAATGTTTTACTGAGAAACTCGGCTACTTTATTTAGTCACCTTCTAAGTCTCAAGCTTGTTCTTTGGTGAAGGAAGTTATAACAGAGTTACATCAGATGGCACACTGGCAGCGAAGCCAAACCCACGCAACATCTTTTGATCTCAAGTTAAGCCATCCAGTGACTGAGATGTTAAGGTTTCCTTGATCCCGGGATGTCTTTTTACATAAAATTATTGCCGTGGCATTTTCAAACCTCAAGCGTCAAAAAGCATCTTCTCATGCGACCTAGTTAAGCGGTTAGTTGTTAGTCGTACTATGAACTCTGGTTGAATTACTCTGGTAAATTCTCTTGACAGAAACCACCTTTTACTACCTCCAGAGATATTCAGGCCATCATAGAACTGGAGTCACTGCACACATTTAAAATGTTGTGGCCCCCAGTTAAACCACCGAAGGTAGAACAATGTATAACCACACCGATTTCTTTAGTATTTTGTCAGAATACAGTGCATGCAGATATAGGCTATCTGGGCAAGAGACTTCCACACATCCCGGCAACAGGTTTCCCAATTCTGTGACAGTTCCATGGTTGACCAGACCGCCTATCTCTCTGTGATGTCCACAACAACTTTTTGTAGATCTTCAAACAATAATACCTGGTCAGTAGTGGATGATAGGTTTACCATAACAATTTTGGGGAGGGCACCTGTGAACCTTGTCATCCATTACACTAAGTTAGTTCTTATAAAGGTCATTGACCAAAAAAGCAGGTACATGGGGACGCTTTTTGGTAGAATAAGGTCTGTTGCATAAAATTGATGACAAGGGACAGACTGGACGGCATTTGAACTTGAATTAGTGTCATAACCTAAACATTAGTCAATAGACCTCAGAGTGCACAAATGCATATATGACTCTGATGTGTTTTATATTTTTACCAGAAAAAGCCCTGTTGTTCTATTGTGTAGTTTTAGGTGTTTCGGGGTACATTTATGTGATTGGGTTTTCCTTCACTATAAATGGAAGTCGGTATATTTCCACACATACTCACATACGGTGGGTATACGCAAAACAGTGAGCGGTGCCAATAAAGGTCAGAAGAGCTTAAAACTTTCTTAAAGGTGTTTTAAAAATGTTGTCTATTTATACCCACTGAATGTCCTTCGACCTTGAGATTTTGTTTCGAGTTGCGGTGTTCCCAATGTACACAAAATATCGGCGCCCCTTCTCAGTATCCGGGTCACGTATTACACATACTCCCACATCTCATATAATAATAGAAGACCCTCAGTTATGCGCATA
>Ga0224511_10003337_pt1 | contig 11484 bp, 9 predicted proteins | sample SF_May12_sed_USG_2_FD_169988 | JGI IMG/M metagenome (GOLD analysis project Ga0224511, IMG submission 169988) | Sediment microbial communities from San Francisco Bay, California, United States - SF_May12_sed_USGS_8_1 | ecosystem: Environmental > Aquatic > Marine > Sediment | place: USA...
TTCAAGTTTAAAGGAAATCCTTCCATAAGTAAAGGAGTTATAGAGCGGACAGGACATAATGTGTAATATTTGTTTGTTTAATATTTGACATTTAACTGTGACCTTGACCTTGAGCTGACACATGGGCTCTGCACATCCCCTAGTTGAGGTGAATATGTCATTAAAGTTTGAAGGAAATCCTTCCATTAGTAAAGGAGTTATAGAGCGGACACGACATGTGTAATATTGTTGTTAAATATTTGACATTTAACTGTGACCTTGACCTTGACCTGACACATGGGTTTTGCACATTCCCTAGTTGAGGTGAATGTGTCATTCAAGTTTGAAGGAAATCCTTTCATTAGTAAAGGAGTTATAGAGCGGACAAGAATTGGAGACGGACCGACCGACCGACCGACCGACCGACGCGACAAAGCGAATCCAGTATAGCCCCCCCACAGTTTGTGGTGGGGGTATAAAAAACTAAGGTGCAAGTAACGAGAACAGGCACATATACACACCATTTCGTTGAAATTATCTCTATCAAAGCAGGAATATAATTATGTTATGATGAGTATTTTTTTTATTTCTTGTCTCAGTGTAAATTACTGTCTCTTAAGGTGTTTAAGAGAACTCAGTACAAAAAACTATTAAAACCCATCAAGAAAACTGCCATAACAATACACATATATGTAAAGACGTTTACCTGAACAATTCAAATTGTATGTCTGGTTGCCAAGCAAAACAAGCTCGGAATTCGGATCACGTACAAAACGTTGGAACAGGCTAAACCTTGTGCGTCCCTGTGGAAATATGTCCTGGTTGTCCCTCCATGTTCGATTAAATGTAACCTTTAAGAAACCATCCCGCATTGTCTGATGAACGCCCACAATACCAGATTGATTTGTGTCCGCAACTACTTGACCACCCATTACATACCTAGAAAAAAAGACACCATTTTGGATTCTGATCTGTACAAGTATCCTTGATTTACTGCATTGCAATATCGGTATATACTATGTATTTTAATATTAAAATACCTACACGGTTCCACGAAATTAGACGAAAATGTAGAAACGCATTGAAGAAAATCAAAGCGATTAAGCTAAATACATAGCCAAAGTGTACAGACACTTTGTAAAATATCATAACTGAACACAACACAGAACATCTCCGTGACCCTCCTTTTATTCAACTCAACCTTTAGGCCTTTTACTGTACTAAGTGTGTTTGCTTTTGTACAGGCCATTTTTTCAAAGTGCCCTTAAACTTGACCCTATCTACTTTGTTTGCAACATTTGTTCTTTAAACAGATCTCCAAAATAGTTTAATGTATTATTATGATAGCCAATTTACATTTAACACTTACGAATCATTAACAGCGACGGATCCATTGATATTGGACAAAAACAGCATGTCCATCTAAAATGAAAAGAAAGGCGTGGAGTAAAGGAATATTCATGTACTGGTGTGCAACGCAGAAATATAGGAAAACTGTATAAGGATGTGACAACCTAGTACAAATATCATACAGTCTTACATAGTCGAGTAAATATAAAACATGCATTGAAATAAACAATCGTTAAATCTATAGTTTTTGTTTTCAATCTTATTTTCTTATAATGCGTACAACAACTATATTAAGATATTTAAAAAAAGTAATCAACTTCAAATAAATGCGCTGGCATCTCACAACTTACAAATGGACTTGAAGCATTCATGATGCCTATCGAGATGTTAAAGTCACTGAAGAAAGTGGAAGGAACGAAGACGACAAAGCTTTCCACACCACGAGGAAGCACAGTAATGGTCACATTGACGGTTCTGTCAGGCGATGCGACACTTGCTCTGTTTACCACTGGAGCTGGAAGTGAAACAGACAAATATTGCACAATAATATCGCAAATTCGCAATAAGATCGTTTATGATATGGGAACAGTATGTCAAAAACAAACAATACCAAATACGGTTTCAGTGTGAGTTCTACATGAGTTTTGTCAAGCGTCCATTCTGTTAATACCTTTCAACGATGTTTCTATGTTGTCGATGATCGTTGGTTCGTCTGTCAACAAATGTACTCTCTGCAAAGTGAGATATCTTGGGCCTTCTACACTTATGTCGCTTTGATCATGTGTGGTTCGAACAAAACTGATGTTGACCATATCGTCATGGTAACCAACTGTAACGTTCTGGATGCCGCTTTGATCGGGATCGAGCACAGCGTCCTCATCATTGCTATACCTGTATGTAGAATAAAAAATCAGAATTGAACACAGACTTGTCAATATATAAAAGTATGTTATTTTACCAGGGTATAATCGTGATATATCAGGAGCCTTGTTAGATAGGAACAACAGGTGTTTTAACAAGAATAAATCAAAGCTATTTGTTTTTTATATTAAATTAATGTTTCATATTACAATCGTAAATACATAATTTAGTTGTCAATAGTCAAATTTTAGTATTTGGCCCATAGGTTTTAAAGTACAATGTAAGTAGAAAACATAATGTAAAGGAAACTCGTTTTCACAAAATGCTACGTGCAGGCTATGCTTCCTGAGGGCTTTCCCTTTCATCAGTTTCATATAGAAAAGACAACATAATATACAACTCACATGTCCAACACGTAAATCTCGCGGTTATGCATTCCCATAACAAGAATATCTCTCGTCTAAAATGTAAAAGGATATTGTTTTTTTCTTCTTATATATTAACTTTTAATTTTATTAAAAATTTAGAAAGCAAAACATATTGGAATATTATATCGTGTCGTGTGTATAATACAATCTTCTAAAACACTTACGATAGAGTCAGCCTGTCTCTTCGCAATAACGGGTCTGATTATCAGTGCAATTTTGTAGTCGGTGATAAGTGATGTTGGCGCGGACAAACTGAATATCTCAAAAAGAGTTGGTGTCAATGACACAACGAGCTGTATTTGTTCTTCCTTGGATCCAAGGGTAGCATAAAATCGCTCTGAAAGGTAAAGATATGCAAATTGTACTCATGCGTTTTAAAATGAATATGATTGCCAATGCCACCACCACAATCACAACAATTACCACCACCACCAAGAACAAGAACGACAAAATTATGTCTAACTCATAGTGTGGTTTTAATATGGTTTGGTACATGTAACCGATTGATATTAACAGCTTGCGTTGACGCTTTTAGCATAACCTTGCTAAGTTAAAAATGTTTACATGTTTCTGACGTAGAAAGTGTAGTTTTTAAATTGGTTAAAGTAACGTCGTTACTACAGACTACATGTAGTTGACGACTGAGAAACTGGCACTATGACTTGGACATTTTTTTTGTTAAGCATTATTTTTTCGTTAATATCACACCATTATTATTACTTAATTTTGAAACACATGCCTTCAAAACAATCGCCCATGTCATAAAACACCAACTCTTCTTCATTACATCTTGCCGCTTCAAAGTAGCACCTATTTGGAAATGTAATCTTTCCACCAGTTAGCATGTGCATGCCACAAACGGGCTCATATTCGTCAGTGCAAGTCATGTCACATTCTGGAGGGTTGGGTCCTAAAATCGATCAATACTTCGACCATTACATCATTCGTTGTTTCCTTAGTTTTTTTAAAGCACTAGAATTTTATTATTTATTTACCTTTGATAAATTACTCTTACAACATGTAATTATGATTTGAAATAAGAATGCTGGTACTGTAGATACCTTTGCACGCAAACAATATCTGCATGCTACAAAAACCAAAGTTTTACTTAACCTTAAAGCATAACATACCACCACACGAACTGTGCCCCATCCCGGCTGTATACAACATTTCTCTAACTTTCTCCGTTACAACAGTGAGTTGGTCAGTTTCAAGGCATGTATTCGAAATGTCTTCGTAATGTTTGTTTATACAGTCATCGAACCTGAAAAATTGGAATGACACATATGGTAGTTTTATTTTTGCATATAATAAATTTGAAATTACACATATTATTGTTTTATGTGCAGAGCTATTTAATGGATTGAAACATACATTAGTTTCATGTGCACATATATATCAGTGTGAACTGACAAATATGTTTACGTTTATATATGAATTTTAAATGACATATATGGTAGTTTTATGAAATGACCCATATTGATGTTGCATGTGCTTATATATTGATATGAGCTATACAAATTAAGTACAATAACTATTTTGGTTTATTTTAACAACTAACAAAACTAACTGAAAAAAGATGAAATGAAATAGACATACATTTATTGTCTAAAGCTTATCATCATTATATTTACATGTGATATGCGACAACAACATAACAGAAATATTCTTAAAATGCTTTGATTAACTATGGACATAAACTTAAATTTACACAACGGTTCCTTAAACATCAAACTTAAACAAGTGAAATTATTGCATATAATGTTCTGGATTTATAATTCAAAAGTTTACCTAAATACAAATACATTTAATTGTTTCCTTTTTAACTGTGCAAGTAGGGAAAAAGACTAGGTGCTTCTACCACAAACTACAACAGACAATCCATTATTAAAAGAAACTTATTTAAAGAGTCCAAATAAGGCAAATATTAAGCAGAATGTAGGCGTTTTACCTGCACACGTCCTCAGCGTAGAGATGAACACACCCCATGAACAAAACTGCTTCTGGTGCATTACAGGTTGTTTCAGGTGATGCTGAAATGGCACATGAACAAGTTAAAACAAAGGCTACTATTTTATGCTGAAATGGCACATAAACAAGTTAAAAACAAAGGCTACTACTTTATGCTGAAATGGCAAAAAAAACAAATTCAATACACAGGCTACTATTTTATGCTGAAATGGCACATCAACAGGTTCAATGCAAAGTCTACTATTTTATGCTAAAATGGCACATCAACAAGATCAATACAAAGGCTACTATTTTATGCTAAAATGGCACATCAACAGGCCCAATACCAAGGATACTATGTTATGCTAAAATGGCAAACGAACAGCTTCAATCAAAATGCTTCTATTTTATGCTGAAATGAAACATCAACAGGATCAATACAAAGGATATTATTTTATGCTGAAATGGCACATGAACAGGTTAAATACAAAGGCTTCTATTTCATGCTGAAATGACACATCAACAGGTTCAATACAAAGGCTACTATTTTATGCTGAAAGGGCACATCAACAGGCCCAATACAATGGGTTTTTAGTGGTGAAATTGCACAAAAACAGGCTCAATACAAAGGATAATTTTTATGGTGAAATGGCACATAAACAGACTCAATTAAAAATCCACTATATTAATTATGCTAAAATGGCAAATGAACAGCTTCAACCAAAAATGCTACTGTTTTATGCTGAAATGGCACATGAACAGCTTTAATTAAATTGTTGCTATTTTCACCACGCAAGCTATGTTTCCTGAGGATTTTTTTTCAAATTAAATTGGCATACGAACTGTAACCAAAATGTTCTGTCAAGTAAAATCAGAAATATGTGTTTTATTTTTGGAATGGATGTGCACAAATTAAAAAACCAAGACCACATGAATATTATTAGCCTCTCTTGGAAATGCAAGACATGTTTTATAGATAATCCACGGGATTGAAGTAAGTTTTATTCTGAAATGTTGTTTTCAACAACAACCATATTCACAAGGCTACTTACCTAAGTTACAGGATACCCCACTGGTCCACTTTTGCGTAAGGTTTGACATAAAAGATTCGATTACGTCTTCACAAATAGGCATTTTTGTACGAAGTTCTCGATTAACTAGTAACACGCTGCTTTGAATGTAACTGGAAAATATAAAAAATGAAGTGGTTATTTGTATAATTGTAGTTTAAATTACACGGCACAAGTAAATCGTGTACAAATATTTTTCGTTTTACCAGTTATGGTCTTCAAAAATTGTCATTTGAGCACATGTCAAATGCGAGGAAAAATGATGTCCACTGTAAAATAAAGGTACATGGCACAACATTTGACTCTAAGGCTACACTGACATACATGTACATATGTGCGTTGAATATTGCATTAATTTGGTGCAAAAGGTGTTAAAACATTTAAGCTCCTTTAATACTAAACTCAATAGTTTTAATAAAATGGGTCTTTACGCCCAGCTATTGTATAACCCTATAAATAAAAGTTAAAAGGAATCACAAAATGTATACAAGTGAAGTCAATAACATGGCAGACAAATTAGATAATAACAAACCTGCAAACTTGTTCAGGTGACAACAACCCAAAATAATCCCCGAGGTTGTAAAACATGGGAAATACCGGGTAAATTTCTTGATTGACAACATCGTCTAGGTCTTGGAGACATGCAGCTGAAAAAGATGCTTAAATGTGAATGAATGACAATACTGCATATTTGGGTATATATATGTAATTGAATACTTTATTATTTTAACATAGACCATCAAAATGTTCGCCGAATCAACACCATACGCATTTTGTTCCCTTTCAAATGACTTTAAATGAATTGTATCAGTCTCAATATATCATTTAATGTATCATCTATATGCTTGCTAGCATATTTGACAATATGCATTATGTTGCGAACAAACATATGGCTTAACAAAGTTGAGACACAAATATCTGTGGGCCACAATGCATTTTTGTAATTCATGACATTGGTGCTTTTGTCTTGATGACATTTATCTAATGTTATTATTTTTAACTGTGTTTACATTTTTGTGATATTGATATTTCTACCTAAATACACTTTTTTAACAAGTGATGCTTAACTCAACAGCCCGTCAAATATAAATTGAAGTGATATTCACAGAAAACATATTGCAAACAAAACAGACAGGGTCAGGTTTCGGCGCATCGATATGTGTAACGAACATTTAACACAAAATCACTTTTAAGTTTTTTATGTTTTATGGTATTTATACAAAAAGAAACCGTATCTATTTAACAAGACATACATTGATCGCAGTCCTGTGGATCTTCACCCTTGAGTTGACGGAACGTTTCACTCACGACCTGAATCACATGGTCTGGGGTGGACAGTCCGCATTCGTCATGGGTCAGATGTAGAGCACATTGGAAAAACCTGTAGAGTTAATATATACGAGACACCATTAAAATGTTTATTTTGCTTGAATCTATTGAAACATTTAGTAAGATTTTTTTGTACATTTTTAACATCTCTTAAACATTTTCTAACCATGTCATCAACATTTGTTTAAGTTTTAATGTTGTTTTTAAACACCTTTTGTTTTTTAAGTTCTTTAAGGATGTTTTAAGGTTAACAAACTATTTGCTGTAAGTAATTTGTCTATTTTGTTATCATTATGGTATGATATGCTTACTTAGAATTAAATGTAATAATAACTGACCCAATATGTACAATTGGTGAATTACCTGCAGGAATGTGCTGATAAAATACCACACTGCAAGAACTTGACAATGCCGACGTGGTCACAGAAGTCTTCATTCCCTATAACAACAAGATGGCAGTCAGTATAACTTCATGTTTATGATTTTGTTGAAATGAAACTATAGGAAAAGAACTATGGACATACTGATTCTGGTTAAATGATGTTTCTTCCTTTTTTGAGCTACAGTTATTTTAAAGTACACACGAATATTGCAACAGTAATAAAACACACAAATTGTATGACTTATTTATTTGGTCAATTACACATACATTTGCATATTCTAGAAGTAGATTCTCTACTAATACACACACATTGTATGATTTTTTTCTTTGGTCAATTACACATACATATGAATATTCTAACAGTATTAAAATACACACATTGTATTTTTCCTTTGGTCAATTACACATCTATGTATATCTTATCATATTCTAAGAGTTCTTTCTCTTATTTAAATAACATTTGAACACAAATCGGCAAGTATACTTGCAATTAAAAATATATTTATATAGGGACGTTATATAGGGTAGTTTTTATTTAGAGTGATTAAGCCACCACTAAATAACCATAGCATCGTATTCGTATAGTAAGTCGAACCTAAATTGTTTTTAATACAAAAACCTAAAGGCATACGCACAAAATCACAAATAATAAAAATAAAAACTCACAGCTACACGGTTCCCATTGGTGCTCATCAAAGAAAGTTTTTAAATATGGCAGACGGTGTTCGAGGTACAATTCTGCGGAGTCAGCACATTCTGGTACTTCTGTCCGAAGGTACCACAGGTAATGTACGTTGTAGTCATTGAAAACCCTGTGGAAAACACGAATTTTATAGGTACATTTCACAACGTGCACACTTTGTTATTGTCTTGCAATGTTTTACAAATAGTGTTTGGCATGCTTTACATCCAACAAACTGAATGCTTATTAAAATTAATAAAACAAGACAATAACGTCATTTTCAAATAATTTCGTACTATGTCTCATATTATGTTCTACCCATATTATCTTAATACTTTAAATGACATTTCATTTTTTTAAGAGAATGAAGTTTTCAATACATACGCGCATCTTTCTTCTGTGGTAAGATTAAAGTTTGGAAGTGCGTACATCGATACAGAGTATAAATAACCCAGTGGCCACTTTTCATTTGCTGCATCGTAACGTGGCAGACAAGCTAACATTGCATCTGAAAATGATTTGTGAAAGTTAGAACAGAGCAAAAGAAAGAAATAATATTTAATAGCAATAGGATAGTTTTACTATTCAGTGTATACTGGGTGTTTAAATGTGTGTCATATCCTAACATTATGGTTCCAGTTGACTTTTTCAGGGACATGGATAATTTTAGTTTCATTTAGAAGAGAGTACAGTTTTAAGTACAGATTAAAATATTACAATTACTTAGAAAACATGTGCATGTCAAGAATATTATATCAATAAAAACCATAATCACATTTTGGTATAAATAAACATTTAAAACTGCGAGATATGGTATATTTTAACTTTCTTAAAGAATTATGACATTGAACAGTTTTTACAGTTTTTGTTGGCATACGAAACTCCTTTAAAAGGACCTTTTAGTTTTTAGCGTTATATTTGGCATCATTTTTCTCAGTGATGTAATTTCGTCAATAAAATCAAAATGACTTTGACATATAGTTTCAACACTACCACGCGCGTACATTTTAAAGCAGCATATGTACATGCATGTGAATCATTTTAATGTTTTGATTTACTATTTATTGATAGGCCAATAGTTTAATAAAGTTGTACGTGTACTTACCACAAACACTATGGTCATATCTACTTATAGATTGTATGAAGTTTGGATATTGTTCCATGTAGCCATCAAACAGTTGACCAAAATCTTGGCCTGGGCCTTGATAACAGCTTTGTGTGTGTTCCTCAAAACATCCAGCTAAATGTTCTTTCATCCTGTGTAAAAACATTCATTATACATATGTTTATGTTATGTGTTTGTTACCTATCTTAAATTTAAAATAAAATATATACTGTATTACAAATTCAATATATACAGAAACACCCAGTCCCAGGAAATGTAATATTTAAATGAAGTGCAAAAAGATATATAGTAAAATCATATTTCTAAAATTTACTTCCTTTGACTATTTTACTCACTATCTAACTAAGGACCAAAATGACTAAGGCAAACATTACAGACACAATCAAAGTATCCCCATATTTTATAGCAGCATATGTATATGGTCTTCACAAACTTAAATCTCCAAAGCATTTTTATTTTTCTTGGAAAACAATTCTTAAATCAACAATTACAGTCTTATTCAGTCGGCCCTCACCATTGGTTCATGTGAGGTAGTATTCTCTCGGTTGCTAAGTAAAGAAGCTTGTACTGGTAAGCCCAGAAACACTGTTTAGTGGGCTGACCGCCGTGCTATGAAATAATAGGTAGCTCAATCAATGGGGGGAAACTGTGTTAATTCAAATAAAATATTAATAATGTCGTAAACTAACCAGCACATTCCAGTAGGTTGGTCACCATATGAGATACGTGCTGCAACCATGCCCAAGCATACACCGGAAAGTCGATCGAGAAATTCGCCACCTTCTGGACATTGCTCAAATACCGGGAACGCTTCGACTATGAAATAAATTATTTACTTTTGTGGTACTGAATGATTTTACAATCTCAGTTTAAGATCGAATTACTTATAATATACCATGCAAAACTATCGTGACTTGTTGTTTAAAATTAGATAGTTAAATGTGTTGTACCTATCTATCGAAATGCTTATGATACATTTATGAATATGAGGCGGATCCCAATCAGGCTAATAAAATGTATAAATGCATATTATGAAACGGATTAAGTATATGATTTCGTCTATACAAAACGTTTTTCCTTTAACGTTATTGAATTGACATATTTCTTACTCATACATATTACAATGGATTCTAAAACAGTTAATATAAATTGAAGATATGTTCAAAGAAACACTGTTGTAAACAATGTAGATATGTCAAGTTAAAGGACACCATGACAAAATGGCCCGTACAAAAACCAACACACATAACGACACACAAACACGTAGCACAGCACGACGCAACATACATTTAGAAAAAACTGTTTGTGTTTTCGGATTTTTCTTTTTTCCTTTGTTTTTATGTATAATTTCTTAAATGAATTCTCTAAGAAATGTTGATTTACCGCTTTGGTACAGTCAATGACTTTCATTGGTAGTTTAAACCAGTTTTAAGCTATAGCAAACCTCACGCTTTCTCAACATTTTTGAAAGTTAAGTCGCATTGTTAAAACACACAAAGAGTTAGTAGGTGATAACAATATAATATGTTCCTATTTAAAGATTCCTTACCTTCACAAGTGGTAAAGTCTACATCGTTCTGAGCAATAGGTATGTCTTCTGGCATCTGCATCGTTGTAACGGCTTTGTACAGACGTGCGACTGTTGAAATGACAGCCAGGTAGCTGCTGGCTTCACACTCCTCAGTTAAAAACATGGCGTTGTAACAGCCAATGAAGTCTTCAATGATACTGAAACAAGCATAGCAGTTCAAGTAAAGCATTGCCGGCTATTAACAAACTTAACCAGCCATTTGTAAACGGCAAAAATGATGCAGAAATCGCACTGTGTAAGAACGTCTTCTTGATAAATGGTCACATTTTTATGTGATCAAAACAACTTGATTTATGAACTACAAATGTTTTGAACAATCCTACTGAAACAAACTTACTTTGAATAAGTTATGGGATTAAATTACCTCAGAGATTATTCATTTCTTAAAAGGTTGACTAACAAGAAGATACCCAATGCATTAAATTGTAAAACGTATTTGGGTATCAGTTCTGGTACTGTTAGTGGTAACCAACTTACTAACTAAGCAACCTTATGTACTCTCAAAATAGTGCTTGTATATCCCAAAGTGAGTTTTGTTTTGTTTTCATACCTGCATTTTAGAGGTCTAGTTCCATCCGCGTTGAGCATTGTGTTCACGTCTGCATTGCTAATCCAGAATAACTGGACAGCAGGAGTGAGGCACGTGTCGCGAATGTCCCACAGGTTAGTCATCATGGATGCCTCACACACATCGGCTATCTCTGAATGTATAAACACACTGCGTAAGCATTTTGTT
>Ga0224511_10003338_pt1 | contig 11484 bp, 10 predicted proteins | sample SF_May12_sed_USG_2_FD_169988 | JGI IMG/M metagenome (GOLD analysis project Ga0224511, IMG submission 169988) | Sediment microbial communities from San Francisco Bay, California, United States - SF_May12_sed_USGS_8_1 | ecosystem: Environmental > Aquatic > Marine > Sediment | place: USA...
GCGGCTAAAAGATAAAGAAATATTTGATGAAATGAACATTATCTTACTGGCTGATCATGGTTTTACCAACTTAACTTTTCATATAATGTTGGATGAATTTGGATTGTCAGAGTATGACTATTATCCTGGCGGAAGCTTTAAGAACCGCATATCTCTCAACATATTTCCTAACAGTGAGTTGTCTTAATTGAATATAAAATATGATAATATTTTTGTTTAAAGTAACATGTATATTTGTATTATATACATTTTATGTGAACCACTTACAGATGTTGATTTTTAGTTTATATTGATATTCAGCTATACAGAATAGTGATTTAATGTACAATTTGTAAACAATATTTATCATTTGTCTTGACCAATCCAGTTATATTTTATTTCAAGGCCATTGACTGTTTTTAGGTAAATAAAGTACAATACTTCTATGCAAAAACATCAATGGTTTGATATTAATAATTATTATTGTAGTCTCATATGCTTAAACGGATACCATATTTGATTTTTCAGACTCAGATGTTGACATAATCTACAAGAAACTTACCAATCAAAGTCACAATGACAAATTTGATGTGTATTTAAAATCCGATGTTTACTTAAAAGACCAACTCCACTACAGCAGCAACCACCGAATAGGACCAATCGTTATTACTGCAAAGGAAGGAGGAGTCATTTTCAGAGATAAAAAGGATGAAGAGGGCTTCTCTTCAAAAGGTGAAAAGATCGTAAACATTATTATTATTATTATTATTATTATTATTATTATTATTATTATTATTATTATTATTATTATTATATCATCTTATACCATTTTTAACATCATCATCATCATCATCATTATCATCATGTAAATAAATGATTATAAAAAAAAAATAACGAATGGTATTTTTTAAAATTATCATTATCATTTTTGTATCTATAAAATGTAGATCATTATTTCTTTTGTGGTAAATTTATCTTCATGAATATATATATATGAAATGTCATTATTTCGCAGTTTTTGGTAATGTATAATAGTTATGATAATAATAATAATAAATATAATAAAATAATCAGTAAATATAAATGTAACCAAAACGTATTTTATGTTTGCAGGTGGGCATGGCTATGACCCCCTCAAGTATGACAGCATGCATCCAATCTTCCTTGCCATGGGTCCAGCATTCAAGAAGAAATACAGCTTCACCAATTCCCTACCCAATGTGAACATCTATCCTCTCATGTGCCATATACTGGATCTCACCCCAGCTCCGAACAATGGGTCTCTTGAAAATGTTCGACACATGTTAGCTGAGGAGCCAAAAAAGGAGTCTGATGGGTTTACGATTACAGAAGTTTCAAGTATGTTTTGTATTGCATCAAAACAGTAGTTAAAATACTTTTGTGTCATAATAGTTTTTGTGTGTGTATTAATTTACAGTTGTTTTCAAAACTTGATTAAACATTTAATTACCGTACCTATATTTTCTTTCATCACTCTACATGAAAACAATTACAATTGATGTTAAGAAAAAGTGAAAGTATAAAAATATACAAACAAAAAGAATGTTATGATACGAGTACAATGATTTCAAATAAACAAAATGTGCATCTACCATTGATATCCTATTGTCTTCTGTTTCAGTGTTGGTGGTTTTCATAGTAACGGTTCTAGTTGCCGGACTGTACTCGATCTGTGCCTGCCATAATGCGCGGAAGAAGCCGCGACTTCTGATACGAAACTTTGGCAAGCCGTCCGGCCCGGGGTTTTCCCAGCATTCCCATCATTTGCTTCAGAGTGACGACGAGGATGATGAGTTCTGATTGGGCCTTAACAAAAATCCTGTGTTTCGGGCAACCCGAACATTTTATCGGAACTGGCCGACCCTAGACTTTTTTTTGACGAAAATACCGTTTTTTTCATTGGGGTCTTTAAAATTGAGGTTTCAATTCTTTAAAAAAAACAGAGCCGACCCTACCTAAAGTTTTTAAGACCGTTGCCCTAAACACAAGATTTTTTCTTTTTTGGCCTGATACTGTGAAATCATTTTTATTCGTTGGACATTTAATATCTTGCTTTTTTGTGGGTAGGGTAATCCACGAATTTAAGATCCCAACAAAATATTTATTCACTTTATTTATACGAGGGATGATCCAAAATAACGTGGACTTTTCTCATAAAAACGACACTTTCCATCATAGCATTATAAAACTATAATTAGCTCAAATCGGAATGTGTGTGCTATCAGTGTGTCAAAACAGCGTAGAAATTAATAAAATAGCGCTTGTGATATTGAAGTTTATATCAGTACATGTAAGGCGCCCTGGCGCACGAATTGACGTCAAATGGAGGTAATTGACTTTGACACTTTTTCGTCATATTGTGATGCAGAAATGTATTATATTTTTACATTAAATTTACAATTGAAATAAATCAAATCATCAATAAGGGTCTACTATGTGCTGATTGAATAGAGGTTTGACATCTGTTTATGTGTTTTGCACATGTACATTACAAACACTGCCCTAGTGTTTATGCAATGTGATAAGCAATGAGTTTCATAATAATTCAAGTTTATTGCAATGTTATTTCTTTTACTTAAGGTACACACATCTGCATTATACCCCATACAAAAACAACTTAAGTATACATGACTTAGTAATATATTTATACATTTTCTTCTTAAATTTCACAGGCAAACTCTACTGAAATAAATTTTAAGCCATGTTTGAACTAATCACAATTTTAAGTGACAAGTGGCGTCATCAATAGCAGTTATTTCTCATGAGTACATGTTTTTTTCAAACTTGATTATTACAAGTTGTTATCATCTATATATTTTAAAACTTACAGAAGTTGGTATTGAGACATAACTTATGGGATATTTATACTTTTTCAGTTATAAAATACATTATATGTCCTATAAACATTATTTGAATCTGCAATACTTATCAATTTTGACGCCGTGCGCCGGGTATGCGTTACCATGGTTTTGTGTATGCAAGTTAAACATAACCATTAAAGTCTTACAGAAAATAATGTATCATTAATATGTCAAAGACATTTTCTGATTTCATTTAATATACAACTTAAGGCGATACGATAATAAATGTCAATTTTATAGCAAAAGTCCACATTATTTTGGATCATCCCTCGTATACTACTCAAAATTTGCTTAGGATCACTTTTTCTACAGTGTGTTACTTTTGTGTATTTATAATAAATATGAAAATTGATTTAACGGAATTAAATATAATATGTGCAATCTGTACATGACAAATCGATAACTTAAGTACACAATAATGAGGTCCTCGAAAAGGTGTATCGTTAGCGATAGGACTGAAATATGCAATGTCAAAAAGCTGATCCTTAGCGAATTTCGAATAGTATAATCAGGTCACCTGTGGAAGTACTGTCGCGTGTCTTCAACCACGATCTTGGAGCGCCATGTCTCCATGTCCCGCTGTCGGGCGGCAAGCTTCTCCTGCCGCAGTTTCTCACCCGCTAGGTGGATCGTCGTGTGCTCGGGCAGACCAAAGTTCACCTCTGGTTTCTGGTAGAGTTCAAGGTCACGGTCACGCAACTCCCACGTGAAGCGGTCTCGGTCGAGAGGTGCTTGCAGCAAGCCCACGTGTAGCATGTTCTCACGCCATTGCTGAAAATTTTGGAGTGAAAGCATAAACTTTTTTTTTAAACTGAATATTTAAATACTAAAATTGAATTCAAATATTTGGTCGAGTGTATAATATTAGACAATTCGGTCCCATCCCTAAAATTTAATTACATATGTATATCTGTCTCTTTGAAGTAAATGGCTTTAGCGCCGGAGTGACAACGTCTGAGCTATGTGCAATAAGAACAAGAATTAATCAGTTTTTATAACGGCATGATAAATACACATAATTTATTGTTTATACTTGTCTTGCTAACTTGAGACATAAAATACAATATACAGCATGAAGTCATGCTGGAGACAAAATAACAAAACAATTCTGATTACAGGTTGTTTGACAGACAAAAAGCAACTTCAGCTGTGTTCACATAAATAACATTTCAATCCAAAATGTGAGGTTAGCGCTGACACAAATAATTTTTTATCTACTATCATCTACAATGTACATGTACATTGATAAGTATTGCAATAGCCATTGTTTTGCAATTCATTATTCATTACCAATCATTTCAAAATTATATTTCACAAGAGAAAAAAAATATATTTTAGAATCTTTGCATTCAATGCAATCTATTTTTATTAATAAGTTATCATCATGGTAACTTTTTTTGTATGTAATCTATGTGGTTACTTTTTTTTAAACTTGATTTTACTATATGCATTTGTTAACTGAGTTGGTCAACAGAATGTTTAACCATCACAGCTAGAGGTGTATTAAATAAATCCCATTATACTATTGACATTTTTCTGAAAATAATAGCATGTGCTAGTCAGATATATATATATATATATATATATAACTCTTCAGAAACTCTAATTTTAACATCCAAATTTCTGTATCATGCACTTTGCTATGACTAGAAAGAAAAGTTAAGAAAATGATGACAGATAACCAGAAAAAAACACATTGATTTTCTGATGGTATCATGCATATAAGTAAAAACCCATTCTTTTCTATCTTCTGATAGATTATATCAACGTCTCAAGTTAAACTTTAATAAGGCCTTTAAAATAATTATGTGTGATTTGGGTTACCTGACTCTACCTAGAAAAATGACAGAGACCCTACAGTTCTCTGGCCTTAGAGATTTTGTTTTCTTATTTCAAGCGTAAAAGATGTATTTTCATGAATAAAAAAAAAGAGAATCTTAATTCTACCAAAATCTACCTATGTTTGTATTCAAGTGGTTACCGGAACCACACTTATAATTTGTTTGGCCTAACATTAACTAACATATATATGTTGGAAGAGAAAATAAATCACATATATTTAACTCCTGATAGTCTCTAAGACTGAGGCTTTAATGAAATAATGTCTGAACTTACTTAACAATTTAAATGAGACAGTATTAAACTTCACACTAAATACATATAGTGTTGTTAAAAAGCTGAAGATATAATACATGTATACATAGGGTTACATGGGGTCTACATTATAGGGGTACTTGGAATATATTTGTATCTAAACATAAACTTTTTAATTTTGATTCTAATCCTACAATGAATAAACTGTTCTCAGGTACATTTATATCCAAACTTGGCGAAGTCCACTGAAAAATAAAAGCCTCAATTTAAGTGACCAAGGAATGGGCAGGAAAAGACTGGAAAAGAAAAAGGGATTACTCATGGGCCGTTCTATATCTATATTAACTTATGAATCCTACCATAATGCACTGAGCCGTGAAATGGCACAAGTTCCATTATGAGCATTTCATGGTACTTGTGTCTGGACTCTTAGGCCTTTTGATGGATACATGATGTACACAGATATTGATTTAGAATATAACTCACACCTTTCAACCTCTTACATCTTAGATTAAATTAAGTCAATAGTCCTTACACTTGCTATGAGAAGAGATCAGTACTGAAGGGCCTATCCATATATACTACCGTTTACAGTTGGGTCTCATGGCTAAGGTCAACTAGAGTTCACCATTGAGTAATCCCTTTCACACTTGTTTTCATTATTTTATTATTTGTTAAGAAAGATCAAATATTACACAGGAAAGATTATGTTAACAAGGTAAAAACAACAAAGGTACAACACAATATTGCATATTTATAAAATATATATTATTTGGGTTTATAAATAGGGTTTTGTGATGAATATAGGATGTGAAAACCAAACAATAAATCAATTAACACAAAGTGAATACATGTATGGTTAACTATTAGGGTAATAATTTTAATATGTGTGAAATATGAAATAAATATAAAAAATCATCAGAAAAGTACTACTGAAAAAAACAACAACCTATACATATTTATATAAACCATGCATTTTAATAAACAGGTACCAAAAGCAAGGGACACTTTCAGCCATCACAAAGTAAGTTCAACAAACCAATCTACATTAGGGGTTTTCTACCTTAATTTATCATTAAACTAGTGAACATACATTTAAACAGAATCACAAGGCCAAATGAATGTAAAGGAATCTCTTTTGGAGGTTTCCTACCATTTGGAGTTATTAACCAAAAGTGTTTTTATATGTTTAGAACAAATTAAATGCAAAAAGCTAATCAAAGACATCTTAATGTCCTACAGACAATCTGAAAATGTTGCTGTTGTTCAAATTTCAAGCTTTTCATGCATCGGCTGAAGCACAAATTAAAAACCTTCCTGACTACTTCAACAATATTTATTAGTTAAAGCTCCGAAATTCCAAACTACCTTGGTGCCAATTTTAGACCACACAAATCTTAAAACTAGAACATCTGACCAGTAAATTGTTCATTAATGGGACAAAACACAAATCTCAGTTTTTCAACTCTTGACTCTTAGGCGGAAGTATAAAAATGAAGAATTGGAAAAATTGAGATAGAACATCTAAACAAAAATGTTAACCACCCAAGAAAACCCTGATTCTACTATACCTCTTGAAGCTCCTCCACGCGTGCAGGATGAGGTCTCTTCGGGTGCATGTTGGCTTCGAGGGTCGTCTCGACGCCCGGGTACACAAAGCCGTCCTCCGTCTTCCAGCGTGCGCGGGACTCGGCGGCCTCCTGTTTCCGCAAGGCCTCTACGTTGACGGGGACAACCGTCATGGAGTGCAGGTACTCCTGGCAGTACGTGTAACGCGTGTCCGGGTCCTAGTCACACACACAGGTGGATTTGAGGTTTAGTTATTTAAATGATGTATTGACAATACTTTTGTTGGACCATTTGAAATGACGTTTTGTCTACCAAGAGGAGGTAATTCACATAACGTCATAAAAATGTCATACACAGTTAGATTGGGATATCAGTTGTTTAAATTTAAGGTTGATTAACATATCGACAACCCATTTGTCGGACCATCTGAAATTACTTAGCGTCATAACACACAACGTCAATGCACCGTTCTGCAAAATTTCAAACTCCGCCCAATGCGGCAAATTTGCTTTGATCTTGTGAAGGGGTCTTTCTTTTGTATTTTCTAGGTCAGATTGTCACCTGACAATATAATCCTAATCTATTGGATTAAAATTGACCATGTACTGTTATAAATGATCATGATTGACAGTTGCGGAACGGTCCATTGTGCCAGTAGGTGTAATGCATGTCTGGGTCCTGCACAAACACAGTCAGTTGTTTTAAAGTATTGACACAAAAGGATGATTTCTAACTATCCAGGGTCTTTATCATAACCCCTGACACCGTAAATGTGTCTCAATATTTTAATACTGTATAAATCATGTAAATTTGAACATTTTACACTTGTAACACTCACCTTGTAAATCATGTGTAGAGTGATTAAAAATTAAATATATATTACACACCCACTGTGGAAATCTTTATAGGATTTTTTAAACACGCATACACCTAGATCAGATACTTATTTACTGGAATGGGTAATGTTTAATCTTTTGAGTCTTCTTTCTGTTCTTATTTTAAGTGTTATACGATAAAACTAATTTTGCACCAAACCTATAAATTACTATATTCACCTGAGCCAGCATCTGCCTGAGCTTCTCCTTAGCGATCTCGGTTGAGTTGAGGCTCTGGGAGCTATAGTTGTGGGCTACTGTCACGTCCGCCTTCACCGTCGCTGGCTTCGTGAGCTCACGCTCCTTACGGATCATATCACTCGCCTTACGCAGCTCAGTCTATGGTGTAAGATGTCATTACAAGTAAATAACATTTTGAGGGAAAAAAAGGAAATGCTTCACCCAACTTTTGCAGCAAAATCAGGGTAGGGAAAGTGTAAGTTACGATCTATGACATTGGCACATACATTTCTTTGATGCTCTTATTTTTCTTGAGATACTGTTTTTAATTCTCATTTCTTTTTTAATATCAACTATCAAGATTGTTTTTTTCTTAGTTAAACATTACAAGAAAATAGAAATGTGCATACAATATACAATGTATTTAGATAACAGAATATTTCTTAAGCATTTACTATATGAGTACATGGACTTATTTAATAAAAATGTTTTCAAACTATAAAACACAAAAAATACCTTTTCACTTTTATGCGAGAAGAAAGTCTTAACAGAATGTCAATGACCATGACACAAGAATTACTGTGGTATCATTTTTATTCCTTGGCCATTTAGTTTCGTGTTTTTTGTGGGTTGGGCAATCCAAGAATTTAAGATTGCAACAAAATATTAATTCACTTTTGCTATATTACATATAATTTATTATCCACGAATTCAAGTGTCCACGAACATGTACACAATCTGCAGACCACAAAATGTCATGTTCATGAAATTAAATGATTTTACAGTATATGCTAGAAACAGAATGACATAGACTAAAGAACTTAACCATGGCACAAGAATTATCTCACCTTGTGTTCCTTCATGAAGTCGCGGCCGGTTCCCAGCTTCTCACGCTCTACCATGCGCTCCATGTACGAGAAATTCTGGTTGTCGATCGGTTCCCACGTGCGGCTCGAATCCTGCACGAATGACTGCTCGTGGGTAACTGTGGTCGCCTCTGCACGATAAGACTTCTCCTCCTTAAGGGCTAAGTCTAAAATGTTTGTTATTACTATTGTTTTGTTTACTGAATACTGTGATTTAGACAGGAGTCTCCATAGAGAAATGTGATGCTGAATGTCTGACTCTTAAATATATTATGACAACATATTTTTAAAAGATTAATAATGCATAGAAAACTGAGGTAAATCCTTTTTCTGTTCCATAAACAAGAACATGATTTCCCCTCATATTGAATGGTGCATTTGAAAATGTCCTGGTTTGTGGACAATTTTCTTCAAAACTAGCACATTGTACCTAAAGTTTATGCTTTATCACACAGTTATTTAGATTATTTAGACTTTATTTATTTTTTATTGTTATGCCGAAACTGTGCTCTAGGGGCTGGGTTTTAAACAGTTTACAGTGCATTTTTTTGTTCAATCATCATTTTGCATGACTTAGCTTTCTGGACAGCTAGAATGTGACTCATAGTCATTGTATTGTATGGGCAGTTTCTTCAGTTATAGACAGTGTGTGTTGTTCTTTTCTTTGATTCTAATGTCAGATATAATTCTGGGTTCAAAACATATAAATTATGTAATTTCATGAATACAGATCAACTGTTGACAATGTATTCATTAAGTAAACACAAATAGAAAAAGCAGCTAATTTGCATTTTTTTAGATAATCTACAACAGGCTGAACCATGATTATTTTAAGTACGCACACAAAAATCTGATAGAATTATTACCAAAAATAAAGCCAATATCATTTTTTCTCTAAAGTGTTACAAACATCCCATACCTTCGAAATCCTCAGTGGTGAAGGGCACCCCAAACTCCTTGCTCATAGAGACGATCATGTCGGCTGACGGAAACAACTCATTTCTCACGGCGTCTCGGATGCTTTTCGCCTTTGACATCTAGAGATAAAAGTCAAGGTGAGTCAAAATCATGTAATAACATATTATTTCTGTTAATTTAAAATATATATTTTATGTACCATAATCTAAAATCAAATTACTTCACAGAAATTATTATTACGAAATTAAATACAGAGCTATTGGTTGCTAATGAAAATACTTAAAGTAACTCGAATATAATTTTATGAATATTTCATAGGCACAAAATTTCGTGGTTTGACGGAAAAAAAAGGAAACATTCATGGACACTTCAATTTGTGGATATCAAATTATACACAATATAACAAAAGTGAATAAATATTTTGTTGGAATCTTAAATTTGTGGATTGACCTTTCCATGAAAAATACGAAATTAAATGTCCAACGAATAAAATAAATTTCACAGTAATTTACTGTACATACCTCATAGAGTTTAGTGAGAGCCTCGAAGCACGGTTTCGGGACCATGTCACGCACGTACAGCAGTGGCTGCTGCACGATCTGTGCGAGTGGCTCGTGCAGTTTCACCCGACACAGGTCCACGTCCAGGGGTCCGTACAGGCGCTCGCTGAAACTCAGGTTACTGTGGTACAGCACCGTCACATCTGAAACATACAGAAAAAAAGCAAGGTAAACTCAATATACGCATAATGTTTATTCTTACATCTGAAGCGTTTCTCGGGTCGTCTGTTGCGCCATGCCGCGTCGGATGGGGTGGAAACATCCGAGAGATAGCACAATCAACTGTCAAGCTGCCCTAACGACATGTAAAACAACCAGCGCGCGCTGCCACTGGATGACGTAGACCTAATAGCGCGTGTAAAACCCGGCGCCTTGCGGGACATAACCACAAATCACTACACATCATTGTATAAAATATGTGTTCAATAATAATATGTATGTTCTATTTATATTTTTTTTCAATGTATATGTCCTATATAGACATGATTACTATTCTGCCATAATATAAATGTATGTAAATATGTCTCATGGGTCTACGACCTTCTGGATGTTATACAAATAAACTTTGAAACTTTTGAAACTAGGTAAAATGAGACTTATCTTGGGGTAAAACGTTTGCTTAAAAGTTATTTGTGGTCTGCCCTGTTTTAAACTGTGGATTTCAAATTATATTTAATATTACTAAGTGAATATAAATTTTATTGAAATCTTAAATTCATGAATTGATCAACCCATGAAATTAAATGTCCAACTCCAACAAATTAAAATGATTTCACGGTATTTACCCGAGTTTTCCGGTTGAGGAAGGGCCTCCCAGCTCTCCTGAATAGCGGAATCCCTAATGATTTCATGGTATTTACCCGAGTTTTCCAGTTGAAGAAGGGCCTCCCAGAACTCCTGAATAGCGGAATCCCTAATGATTTCACGGTATTTACCCGAGTTTTCCAGTTGAAGAAGGGCCTCCCAGATCTCCTGAATAGCGGAATCCCTAATGATTTCATGGTATTAACCCGAGTTTTCCGGTTGAGGAAGGGCCTCCTAGATCTCCTGAATGGCGGAATCCCTAATGATTTCACGGTATTTACCCGAGTTTTCCAGTTGAGGAAGGGACTCCCAGATCTCCTGAACGGCGGAGTCCCTAATGATTTCATGGTATTTACCCGAGTTTTCCAGTTGAGGAAGGGACTCCCAGATCTCCTGAACGGCGGAGTCCCTAATGATTTCATGGTATTTACCCGAGTTTTCCAGTTGAGGAAGGGACTCCCAGATCTCCTGAATGGCGGAGTCCCTAATGATTTCATGGTATTTACCCGAGTTTTCCGGCTGAGGAAGGGCCTCCCAGATCTCCTGAATGGCGGAATCCCTAATGATTTCATGGTATTTACCCGAGTTTTCCGGTTGAGGAAGGGCCTCCCGGATCTCCTGAACGGCGGAGTCCCTAATGATTTCATGGTATTTACCCGAGTTTTCCGGTTGAGGAAGGGCCTCCCAGATCTCCTGAATAGCGGAATCCCTAATGATTTCATGGTATTTACCCGAGTTTTCCGGTTGAGGAAGGGCC
>Ga0224511_10003339_pt1 | contig 11484 bp, 4 predicted proteins | sample SF_May12_sed_USG_2_FD_169988 | JGI IMG/M metagenome (GOLD analysis project Ga0224511, IMG submission 169988) | Sediment microbial communities from San Francisco Bay, California, United States - SF_May12_sed_USGS_8_1 | ecosystem: Environmental > Aquatic > Marine > Sediment | place: USA...
TTTGACTCATTTTAAAATATTAATGGTAATTTGTACCTGCAGCAAAAGAAAAATCAATGCTTTAAATTTGCGGAATTGTATATAAAATTATATATATATCGTATCAAAGATAATAAGAGTTACCAAATCCTAAAAGAATTTTGATATAAAACAAAAACATGTATGAATGTTAGAAATGTATAAGACATTATTTCTCCAACTATAATGCGTCGTGAAAATGGCATTTGTAGGCGGGTTGGTAAAAATACTACATATTTAAAAACATTAAGAATGACTATTAAATTGCATTGTTTTTCAATTAAGTGGAATAAGTTTTAGTTTAGCAACATCATTCGATTTTTTATAAAACCTAATCAGTTTGAAGTTGGCATGTAGGTCAAAACTTGAGCATATTAACGAACACTAGTTTATTGTGTATTGCTGTATATGACTTTCTAAACCCATATTATTGCCAGAGAACCGTTGAAGTATTCCAAAACATGTGTTTCTTGTTCAACTTTAATGAATGTGTTTTATTGTCTGGAATGGAAGCATAAGCCTCGAAAAATATCGTTGATTTATCTACATTTGATCGGGATCATTTTCACATATATTTGCGCATTTTAACGAACCGCGATTTGCAAAATGCTGAGCTCCGTAGGAGCATGCAGTCACAGGGGCTAATCTTTTGATACCGACACAGTTGCTGCAATGTTTCAAGAGAATAAAACTTTGTGGAATAAATAGCCTGCTCGTTGGGTGTCCTAGCAGGAGTTTAGCCCTTTGCCGATGGAAAAGAAACAAGATCGTAAAAGAACAATAAAAGCAGATTTATGTAAATTCATACTTTGGTATCCAAGATGAATTATATGCTGCCAGGAAGAAATGCGTAACCAAGGAAACTGAACATAGTGATTTATACAAATTTCCCATTGAAACTCCGACATAAAATGTATCAGAATACAAAATGAACAGTGGGGTTCAATTCTTACAAGACACATTGTCCAAATGGACAACGTGACTGAAAATAATGGCCTTTGCACATTCTGTGATGAACTTTTAGGGCCTGTTGGGATATAAAACTTTATGACAAAATGAATTGAATAGCCATGTAGCCATTTTATTATTTAAATTATTGCCCTACCTCGATCGGACGTGTGCTTGGACTCCTTCTGAAGACTCAAGCTGATTAATTATGGTTTCTTTGTTACATAAAAACCTGTACTTCTGACATTCGTACATGGCGGGAACAGAACAACACATTTTTGGGACATTTCGATATTAACTATTTCCAAACATATTTTCCATTCTGATAACACTTACATGTATTATTTTTCTGTGATAAAGTGAACTAGGTTAGGTTCAGATGCTGTGAAAATAATTAGAAACAAAGTTACAAATATAAAATTGCTAAACAAAAATTACGATATAATGGTCATGCCCTTATTACTGACGTATTTTATGATGATCAACAGGCCAAATCATTTTATTATATAAAGGCAAATTGCAAACGTTTCCACTACGTGTTTAAAGTTCCTTATGTTTAATAAATAAATAAATGTATATTACAATATCTTTTATTGCTTCCTTAATAAGTTCCGTTTTCGGGAAATCATTAATTTAGCCACATACTGATACAACCAACGTTCGCGTAAAACGTGCAGGTCGGGAAAATTTACTTTCAGTTTTGTTACTTTGTTAGAAACACTGAGTCGATTACACTTCAATTACCAACTGATTAGCTTAGGAGAAATCAAATTCATATTAGGCTCAGCTATATAATATCTCTTTTCAAACAATATTGTCCAATAAAACGCCACCAGTAATGACATTACACCTTTTATTCAAGCCATCACCAGCATGTGAATATCGGATGTGTAACACTACCCCACCCACCTTAGTTCAATAATCTTATTTACCTGTTTTAGGGTCGCAATTTCGTCTCTTATTTCTTTCCTTCACACATTTTGTCGCTTCACCCGCATTACTTTAAGAGGAAATCGAATGAAAAATATCATATAAATTTTACTGCTTGCGTGCATGGTTTTGTGATGAAATTTTCCGATAATTTTAATGCAAGATACCACCTTCATGAACCATCTGTAATCTTCTAATTAGGCAATAAAGTAACAATAAATTCATTTTTAATACCTTACCGTCATTGTTCAGTGGGGATTAAAGCCCTCTAACGCGTGTATCATTGTTTTGATGTTTTTTGGTGTCCCTTGAAGCAGCGGGCACACATTGGCAATTTGGTACATTGGTTTGATGTTGTGTGGAGATGGAATGGGAGGCAATGCAACACAACAACTTAAACATCAACAATGACGCCAGGAAAAATACACACACATTGCTTTGTCAAACAGGCGTCATGATGTTGTTTTAAACATTATAAACCCGTGGGTATTACTTTATTGTATTCTTGAAGTAAATGCATAGAGCATGTATAATATAAGAGAAAACACAATAATAAATGCACGTCAGTTTCTTGTTTTATATTGATAAATTTTTTTAGTTGTATTTCCGATTGAAAATTAAAGTGAAATGCACAATTTGCATAACAATATATCTATATTTAAATATTTAAAAAAAGATGACAATATATGGTTTTCTGCAGAAAATATGTTACATCAGGTCGGAACAGTTTACAGCTTAGAGCTGTGTCCGGTTACAAATGCTTTTCTTATATTTAATGACGAAAACTGTTCTGCCTTTCATCGACTTTCAACTGACACAGAATAAGTCAATGTCTTAGCAAATTTCTTATTTTGAACATGTATTGTCTTCACTTTCCTCCTACTTGTCATACCTAGTATGTAATTATGTAGTGTTTTTTAAATACGCTGACAAAAAGGAGTCGGTATGTAGGACTAAACATAAATTGTTTAATCATCCATCAAATGGTCATATAAACCTGCTTGAAGATGCAAAAAGTGTTAGTGTAAGTTACCGGTAGTATGACATAAACATACAACGGTTATATAATGAAAACACCGGCAACAGCCTGATACCAATTGTTTCTCTTATTTTGCGATGTAAACGATTCTTAGTGATTTTAAGTCAACACTTTATCACAATCGCTGAACATGACCCATATTATCACAGGGTAAATGGGTTATATGAGCTCAACAATAATCATTTCATACACATGTTGTACACTATTAGAATGCTGAAGGCCATTGAAAAACGCCCTTTTGCCGTCTGTGAGGTTTCAAATGCTAATTCATCAGCATTGTGTTGGTAAAAATATTCACCTATCGACATAAATAATATTATTATTTGATGACGCAATGCAATTCAATGCCCTACAAACGTTTCCTCTTAGAAAAAAGAAAAAAGTTTATTTATCATGCTATTAACAAAATACACATAAAGGCAAGTTTTCAAGAACATGATGGTCTTACAGTATATGGATTTGTTCTAACTGAGTCTTACTTTAGTGTATATGTCTTTTAACACAAACAAAATGCTGCCATACAAACAGTTTAATACAAGTATTTACATTATAGTAAGTTTTTTTTACAAAATGTGATATGGCCCTTTCCTTATGGAAATAATTTAACTGACTAATTAAGACTTTTGTTTAGGAATACAATGGCATTAAATACAACGAACACCAATTGTGTTATGAATATAGAAGACGTGTACATATTCAAGATCAATAAAATGAGAACACCGCTACGAGGTGTGTTCGTAAAGTTCTTGAAGTTAAGTAAAGTAAGAAAAGCAAACTAGTTAACGTGTTACCAGAACGAAATTGATATCGTTAAAAACAGAAAAGATATAGTGACAAAAACATAAAATACTAAAATAAAGTTTTCCTACCAAACCTTACACAATAAGGGCTACACTATGCAAACAGCAAGTTTAAATTTGCAAACTGTCTTTCCAAGACGTCTTGGAAAGTTTTCCAGAGGTTCTCCAGAAGACTTGTATTTCGTGACGAGGGAAAGATGTAGCATTAACATGTCGATTCCAATTCTGCGAGTCTACTTCCACGTCAAGTTACATGCGTGCAAACGAGAACATATTTGGAAGCCTACGTCCGCTTTTATACAATTATAGTCATAAAACCCGGACGGCAAAGTCTTAAATCGATACTAAAGCTTCTGCTCTGCCTTGGAATCATTGTCTTGTTTGGTCATAGAAAAGGAATAGAAGAGAAATAAAACAAAAACAATAGAACCATAAGTAAAGAATTTATCCCATTGAAAACTCATGAAATTGTCAAATTTGGAATTATTTTACTGGTTTACATGACTGTAATTAAATGCTATGAGAACCATAACATTGATTTAAGGTAATCGCAGACTTTCTCAAAGCTGGAATCATATGAGACGGAATTATGGACATAAAGAGGCAATGTTGTACGGCCATTTACAATATAAATAACAGATTAGCCAAGAGAATGGGACTCTGGTCAATTGATGCCTGACTCACTTTACAAGACGTTAGATCATATGTATGAATTAAGTATTTCCAAATCACACTGGAAGCAAGTAATTATGTTTTTATTTTATTTTAGCTAAACATGACTATGGGCGGTCTCGTCGATTGTTTTATTCAAAATAATAAACGCCTCAACGTTATGTTGAAATAAAAGTAAAATAATTTTTAAAAAGAATCTATTCAGTCAAATATACCGGTAAATGCAAATATACACTCCGAGCGCATTTCAACAATGTTTCGGTATATTTATCTCATTTGTATGATTCTGTACGATGTGCAATGACCATATCGTAACGTTACAAGCACAAAAGAATTTGTCAACAGATCAAACATAACCCTTTAAAATATGCATTTTAGAAAAAACGTTTAATTGTCGTAACACAATATGCATTGTATCAATATATTTTTATTTACTAAAGAAAACACATGCGCATTATAACAATGACCGCTTGTAGAGTAAGTTTCGGTATTTTGCATATATGCAGTACCTTGACATGTAATGCACATTCTTTCTTACTCATTGTTTCGTTAAGCGTAACCACACCTATGTAAATAGACCGTACATTTGGGAACATATCTGAAAAACAATACACATAACCTTTTGCTAAATTACGAAGACAGGCAGGTACTTCGTTGAAGTTTCTGTTTTACAGCTGTTTCCTGTGATATTTGAGCTTATGTCACCATGTTTCAAAAACAAACATTGTATTGCATTTTTACCCGAAATTAACACCAGTTTATCATGTTTACAATATAATTATCATATATTTTGCAATATATTTATCTCAGAAGGATAGAAAATCATTCAGAAAAAAGAATGGTTCCGACTCGGGGTTTGAACCAGGGGCCGCAAAAACGCGAGGCGAGCGCTTTACCAACTGCGCTTATTATGAGAGTGGCAATTAGGATATATATCATTGGCATATTAACGCTGGTCGATAATAACTGTATCCAAGCAGGTGTTTCAAGAAATTTACAGCGATTTAATGAGCAGATACAACAAATGTACGGTATTTAATAATAAATAGTATTATGTAACAGTCGAACGTTCAATATTTAGTCTGTAGTAGGTGCATTTCGTTCAGTAAATACAATAAATTTCTTAAACATCTTCAAATTTACATTATGGAACGAATCAGCTTTAATTGGAGCAGTCTTCTTTTGCTATTGTAACACAGAATTACTGCTAATAGACGTGATATTTTATTCGGCCAATCGAATTCAGCGATTTCTGTAAGTCAGGTCTAGTTGAAGCCATATTTATCATATGGGGGTACTTGGTTGTTATTTACGGGACATTCCTGATATAGGACCCGGATGGCTTGATACGTCAATTTAATATGAGAATACTCCGAGGTATAATTCATTGGCAAAAGTTTATGAGAATTTTATACCACTTTTAGCACCATCAGACGAGTGTTCTTCGCTGACAAATTTAATTTTCTGAATATCTTAAATAGTATACGCAGTAAATAATGGTGTCAAAAGCAATATAACTCAGGACAAAAAGACTTTGTCGATGGATAGCGAGATAACCCTATTGTTTGAAACTAGCCTTATTTATTATGGAATACATCGTTTCCCCATGGTAGGATTTCGCTAAGTCACCGCTCAGTTTCATTTGACCATAAATGTCGAGAATCAAACTCAAATTTCGATATAATACGGACGGAATGAACTTTGGAACATAGTGTATGCTCATACACTTTACATCAGTACTCGATGAATATGTGTGGCGCTCAAAACTTACATTTAGCTTCATCTTAAATAACGATAATTCGAATAATTTGTATTTAGAACGCCGTCAGGTCGTTTCTGTTGTCCAAGACAAAGAAATAATAAGTGTTCCAATCTTGGGGAACAAAATTTGAATTTATGAAAAAACTGCACAACTATTAAGTGATTTAGGATCATTCATAAATACGATGTCTACGTACTTTCAAATGATTTGTTGAAGCTTTTTTAATTGTTGTAAAGCAATCACAAAAGGTAAAGGCTAGTAGATTGCATCTTTAAATGTAAATTATTCATTCCAAAACGTCTTAAACAATTGATTTGTCGAGCTAGCGGTAACCGAAGATACTATTGATTGTGCAATAAAGACCCTCTCACCGACTGAACACTTCCTCTCCATGACAGAGACAGAGGTTCCAATCGTGGAATAAATCATAGGGACCCTTCTACTGACATGGTTTGTTATAATGGTGAGTCTGGTAAATCTCAGGAATACGGTTTCTTTTGTGATTGTTTGGTGTGTTGTTGATTTTTGGTGTTCTGGTTTAATAATTGTTACTCTTTGTCAAGTTCTCAATTTTCTGCGGATGTGAATACTGCAAATATTATAAGGGTTACATAGGTACAGCTATATTAAAAAACAACCATGACCGTATAACGCGGACAAAATGACTTAAATAAAAAATAAAGTTGACACAACTTCCTATATTTACATACAATCATTTTATTTATCGATCAAAACATTATTAGGAACTCCCGTGCTTCATTAAAAGAAACAAACAAATCAGTTCCCTACAATAATATGATCATGCTTTTTTCTTCTTCATGATGAATTTGATAAGTCTTCTATTCCACCCATCATTTCTGTTATGTTACTGTGGGCAGTGTGCATGCTTTTACTTTCTATGAATTGCCATTCCATTTGCCACAAGTCTTCTAAATCTAAAGTGAGACATTGAAGTTGTCATTTTAGACATGAACATACTTTCTTTGTACACTTCTAGTCCTGGAACTAGTCTAGACAACGGCTGTTGCAGAAAATTGGGATAACATATTTTACAATGGTATTACTAACGTTATCGGATTTCATATGTGTATAGAAAAAGAAGGACTATATGTGATGCCCTTATTAAAATATGCAAATACCTTTTGTCGATATGTGTACTTGGTTGCATCTTGTTGAAATTTAGTTTCAGACTTAAAAAGGACTATACGTACTGCTGAGTTGTGAGTGGGAGTGTTCAGAATTGACATCTCTCGACAATTTTGCAGTAGAAACAACACAGTCGCATGACATTTCGCCATTTTAACACATATCAAAACACTCCTTTAGAGCATACCGTAAGATTGTGTTTTAACAGACTTAACCCCCGTTTATGACATAATGTAACTAAATCGTTAATTGCATAGTTGCAATAACCAAAAAGTTAAAAATGCAATTAAATGGGGGTGTCTACTCATATATTGATCAAACATTGCATATCTCCTAATTACCACCATTCCAATTATAACGAATTCTCATCAAAACGAGTAATCTATCTTGATAAACTAGGATCAATAAACGAGCTTCAACGGTTGTAAATCTATGCCAAGTTATCAGAATGTGTTCATTAAAACTAGAACGAGAATTGCGCAGCTAGCATAAACACTTGTCTTCAAACTGTTCAGAGTCTGGCGGCTAAACGGGTGGTCGCAATAAATATACAGATGTTAGGAACAGAATCAAACAAGACATGGGTGTGGTTTATTTACAGATGTTTTTATTTTTTCAGACATATACCCATATAATCGATGTATAATTACATCACGAGTTTCATACTGTAGTTACGAGTTAGTTCGTATATGTATTTATTGTTTTACTCTCAACGTTTAATTTACGCTTCACTAAATGGATTGTGTCTGGCACGAGTATTGCACTGTTACTCATAGTAGTATATGTATGTCAATTTTTTATGTATTTTTTTTGTAATTTCAACAATAAACGATATTGAGTGGAACGTCCAGTTTGATAAAATTCAATACATTAATAAAGTCGGGTGAAATTAATCAAACGAAAGGGGAAGGGGAACTACACATGCCAAAGTAATGTTCTGTGTTTACAAATTACCAAGACATAATTGGAAACAGAAAAAAAGGAACCAAAGATGTTATTGTCTATCAGAGCAATACATCTTATGTTAAACTTTAAAGAAAAATCTTAAATATAATGTTAAAGTTATAACTTGAAAATACAATGTATAAATTAGTTTCTTTTAATAATAAGTGACAATAAAGGGAAATTCTATAAAATATACAGTCGTTTGTAAATCATAGTTTGCAGTGATAAACAATTATATTTACCAGATATAATAATAATAATAATAATAATAATAATAATAATAATAATAATAATAATAATAACTTTATTCCATAAAGATGACACAATTAATTTGTAAAACCTATTCTCATTTTCACTATTTCCCCTAAACTAGTATTATTACGTAATATGTTTTATAATTTGAAAACAAGATGTTATAGTATAGTCCTACATAATTATGTTACATACGGATAGTATTTACTGCATTGCTATTTTGTTTTGGTTAAAGAGAGATAACTCCAACTTACTTGAGTTTGTTATGGTCTGAAATGTTCGGAGTCGCTAAACAAACTTTTATTACGATTCGTGAATAATGTTTTAGTCTAATTTATCTATGCTCAGGAAACACACCCCTTTACAATTAAAACAACACTTTATATTTGAAAGATGCACATATCCGGGCTGATGTTGACGTTTTACTTTACATGACATAATGACATATATACATATACATAGTCCTCATTTCCAGGCCCGGTATGTAAGCAAGATATGCATATACATGTCCAAGTAGGAAGATTATCGTAATATTTGCAATGTACATATCATACTACTTTATACTTTGTGGTATATTATATTTCAAAAATTGTGTGTTCGGTGCATGCACAGAAATATTATCAAATGATTTGAATTATAGGTAATAATGCAAATAATGTTTAAAAAGTAATAAACGTAATAATATGATTGTACCGTAAACCAACAAAACAAAAGGAAATAATAATAATAATAATAATAATAATAATAATAATAATAATAATAATAATAATAATATAGTAATATTTATAAGAATAATAATAAAATGTAAATTATGTTACTCTTAGACTATGTTTATTGCTGAACTAGCATATTGCTTATTCAATAATATAACAACTTGATCTAATTAAGACATAAGAGGAATCAGCGTCATCGTTAGAATAATGTTCAGCTCTTTAAGAACACTCTCATGGTATCCCAAATAATTTTATGTAACGACATACGATAGAAATAATTATAACACACGGGACACGCTTTCCTAAATTTAGTTAACTGCCGTTCATCATGCATTGACATTCAAAACGCGTCCACCAATCGCCAAGATCCGTTTTGGTATATTATATGGGTACAAAAATGCATTTGTGTTCATATGTATGTGCACCTTTATATTTGGGAAATGTACTACCATATTCTATTAAGTATAGCTATTATTGTTTTGTAAACACCAGTCAAATGTGAACAATCGCGCAATAATTTTGTGTGGAGAATTTTATACATGTGCTTTCTTAATTTAAAAATCATACAAAACGTCGTCATTTATGTCACTGAATTAACCGGTAAATCATCAAGTTACAGTAATAATGTATGGATGATGAGGATTGGTTCCACAAACGTTTTAATTATAGTTATAAGAGATTTTTGTTAACACCATCATTAATACGTAAGATGCAAAAACACACACGAAGTGAACTATTAATCATTTATTTGATCATGATGTACAGATAATACAGGTTTATTTCAAACAAATTGGCTCGCAATATACAACATTGAGTACTACTACACAATGATAACAACAATATTTATCTTTATACCATGGAATGTGTTAATATATAATGTATATATGTATATCAAAAAGAAAAAAATCAGTTCAAGGTGCTTTTATTGCCTTCACTGCTTTACTTGTGAATATATGTATATATATTGAAAAGTGATAACCGAAAAAAACCTTTTAACTTGACACACCGAAACAAGGTCGGTAGGTCGGATAATTTTTTAATTTAATCTACTAGTAGGTCAATAGACATGTTAATAATGGCTTCCAGCCAATGGCATAAATCTTAAAGAGTTCCTGTCCACCATACATGCCATTGTTTTTAATCAGATAGGTAACATCTAGGTATTTATGGTCAATATGGCTAGCTTTTGTAGATCGCGGTAACGTTTTAGGATGGTTGAACAAATCGTACAGCCGGGGCGGGGGAATGAAGGAGGTAAAATAGCGATCTCTCGATTGAAGAGACACCCGTAAATAGGTTATCTAGGTCTTACCAAATTGTGTTTCTTTATATTTAAAATAGGCGAAATGCATCTGATAGTGTAAACTGAAGTAAGACATTTAAAACTGCATTTTAAACCAATTTACAAATGGTAAAGGTCACCGTCACCTCTTCCTACTCTCACCAGTAGTCGTTCGGCGATATATGTAAGTGTCTTCTCCTACTACTTTCATGTAGGGCAATGAAAATTATATGTATACAAAACACACAATTTATATGACGAAGAAAAAACATTATTTTTCCAAAATACGTAAGAAAAAAACAAAATTAACAAACCTTGTATTTTATGTACAAAATAAAATCAGAATGAAACGGACGAAATATATATAAAGTGCATATTGATAGAAAACAGCTGATACGTTTTATTGTTAAAATGTTTAATATCTTTGAAATGCACACCGATATGAACAATTTATCATTTCCTGAATATTGAAGTAAAATTATTGAATTTGGTATCGAACAAAACACTGACAATTCTTCAATAGTTTTGAGTAACTGTTCAATTTTGAATTCTTTAATTAATTGAGAATATGACATTACAAATACATCATATAAAGAGTTTATCCTTACTTTTAGCATTCATTTTGTACTATTACAATATACAATAGTATTACTCTCGACTGAAATCCATTAAATAAATAACCATAGATATATATATATGTTATTTTTCATGAATAAAACAATTTTATAACAAGCATGGGTGAAAAGTATTAACTTCTACGAATTTAATGAGAATATTTTATTTCCGCTAAATATAAGTAATAAATGAATTGTATATGTCATCTTACACAGACAACAAACTGAATAAATGCTACAATAGGAGCCACGTAGTTTAATTTATAGCGCCTATTATGAATACGTTCATTGAAAGTAGATATAACAATGAATTCAATTATAAATATATTATTTTATTCGTTAAAAAGTCGCCTTAAATTATAC
>Ga0224511_10003340_pt1 | contig 11483 bp, 4 predicted proteins | sample SF_May12_sed_USG_2_FD_169988 | JGI IMG/M metagenome (GOLD analysis project Ga0224511, IMG submission 169988) | Sediment microbial communities from San Francisco Bay, California, United States - SF_May12_sed_USGS_8_1 | ecosystem: Environmental > Aquatic > Marine > Sediment | place: USA...
TCAACGAAAACTTATATAGACAGCGTGATCCTCATCCTTGTATTGAATTTGACTTCGTTGAGAAACATATACATTAAATTGTGTGTGGTGATCAACGATGACGCAGCGGTGGCTCAGTGGTTAGAGCGTTCGCTCCGTGAGCGGGAGGTCGTGGGTTCGATCCGCGACCGCGTCGTACCAAAGACGTTATAAAAATGGTACCAGATGCTTCCTTGCTTGGCGCTCAGCATATAAGGACAGGTCTGGCTTATCTCTCCTCTCAAAACCTCGTTCAAAAAAAGAGATGGATATCATCCGGAATGAGCGGTCGAGAGTGATTAATTTAAGTTGGATTAACTTGTTTCGCAATCGACCTTAAAAAAATAAGTTTAAATAAAACAAAAAACGATGACCACTTTTATATGTTTCTCAACGAAGTCACATTCAAATGTAAGTTTCAAATCATATCCTGTTATAAAATATTGGTTGAAAATTGTGCATATGAAGTGTACTAAATATGTTAAAGTAGTGTAAAATTTGTTGTATAACGACATAGATGTAAACAATAATACAAGATCATGGGTATTTGTAGTTAGATAACTATTACAATATTTTGGTTTTAATTATGACTTTGTGTGGATGATACAAAATGTAGGTGATAATACTATCTTTTTAAAGGATAAAAAAGCCTTGAAACTGTATTCATTGACAGTTGTGTCACATATATAAAGCAGCAGTTAGAACAAGGCTCAGATAGACCACGCATATATGTTTTGATTTGTTACTTTTAATTCCAACCATATTTTGTTAAATGTATTTATTAATAAATGTAGATATGCACCCACAATATTGCGTGTATCTTCATACTGTTTAGTAGTTAAACGTAGGAGATGGCACACGCCAAATAAAATACCTTTGGAAAAATGTAAAATAATATCAGACATATCTACTCACATGTACAAGTTAATGGGAATAGTGAACATTCCAACACTTATACATTTATTCCAATCAACTTATGCAACTGTTAATAGAAACTTAAAACATTTATATATAAAGCTTTTGAAATAAGAAATCAATAGTATATGTATTATGTAAATGCGCCCTATTGGTCTCACGCTGTTTGTACATTTATCAAATTTTATGTTTGTATGTTCATACCAATTTGTGTATCTGTTTGCTTGTTCGACGAACTGCTTTGCTTTGACATTGTATTAAAATGTCACTTATTGGTACTTAGTGCCCAATGTATATAGGTAATAAATCTTTAAAAACTCTATGAGATTTATTGAAGTTATTCATGTTTTCTTCTGAACCAATATGAATGGTTGGTCATTTGCAGAGTTGAGGATACTTCTGGTAAACCTAGGATATGTCCTCATTGCTTACAAAGGGCTTCTGAAGGAATCAGTACTGAAGGGCCTATACATATATATACTGCAGAATACAATGGTTTTGTCAATAATAGTATAGCGCCTATTTACAGTAAATCCCAGTCATTTCTATTGTAACTACAAAATTCGTGTTTTTGTCTTCCTCCATTCTCAATTATATTATTTTATGTAATTACCTGATGTAACAGTGCCTGACAAAACATGTACATGTTGTGTAACTTGTTAGTTTAGATTACAAACTATCTTATTGTAGTCATATGTTTTTCATTAACATTTCTTCAACAATACAGGCTGAAAACTATGTAACCATGTCCAAGTTTTATAGTAAATCGACGAATTCAGACGAATTTACGAGGTCCCGTGTAAAGCAATGGGTGTTTCTTAACAACAACCTGTCTGCAAAAGCAGTGTTAAACATCGTACAGTGACACATCGTTCATTTCATGATATTTACGAATTTGTTCAAGGTACACTGAACGATAATGACATCGACTGTAAAGAGTATGACTCCAAGTCAACAATCCTGTTAATGTTGTGGCAACATTTGCGATTCAACTTCATCCTGAGTGTTGATTAATTTTTTTATCTTTAAAAAGTGTCTAATTTCCCTTTTTTACCATGTTTGCTGAATGCGTTATTAATGACATTTTTAGTGGGTTTTTTTCTAAAGAAGCAAAATGAAACAGATGAAGCTCTGAAAAGAGTGTCAATTAACTTCCCGAAACAGAATAAGTAACTTCTCATTTAAACAGGGCAACATAGTATAATTATGATTTGGAGAAAAAAGTTTCGGTCGTGATTGCCTTACGAATAACCTTTATCCAATAAAAAATGTCAGAGAAAGCTCAAGTTTTACTGATTTGACCCAATGAAATAGATTTATATTATAGTATATAAATGAACTTCTTCGGCAGCGAGAAGATTGACGTGATGGAACGAGATTTCAATGAAGATAGCCTTGTTACGCACGTACTGATTCTAACCTAAGCGATACAGTATAATGAGACGGCTTCCGACAATGTCTTACATTGGGCTGGTAAATGCCACCTTCCCAATCGGTCCTCTAACGAGTGCCGAACGTGTTATGCTTGGTGTCCCACGTATGCTATAATAGTACAGAGAACAATAGGCTCATCCGGGAACTTGACCTTAATATTGTGTTATGAAAACAAACTGCTTTAAGTAGGGCATGCTTTGATTCTATACAAAAAAGCCTTTTAAGAAGGTTAAATCAGCGGATCTTTATACAAGCGCCGGTGGTGCAAGGGATAAGACACAGGGTTTATTTTATGATTTTAGATTGAGTGAAGTCATTTTGGGCGTGGGTTCGAATCCTCAAATCGGGTTTTGATAAGGGGTGTTTTTTGTTTTTTCATTGTTTTTCTACATATGTATTTATTATATATCTTTAACAATAACAACTATATTAAAAAAATAATAAATACAAGACAACAATTACGTATTTAACAGTAAACGTTTTTCAATCGTCCGCTCCACCAGGCACGATAGAGGTATACATCTTCTTTTTCGCCTCAGACTCGCAGAAACGCAAAACAGATTTAGAATTTGCACAACATTTGCATTTATTAAATGACGACTTCGTTTAAGTGATGCCATCTCTCAAGTGATGTATTGTGACTGACTTCAAAATGCGTTTGTAAATTCATGTATACAACTCACCTTGTTTTCCTCAATTAAGCCCGTGAATCATGTGAAACACATTGAACAGATTAAGCAATAATCGTTTACGCTTAATTTTGTTCAGTTTACGTTAATACAACGACAGAAACCCAATATACATCTGACATACGAACAGAAGGCCGGTCGGACATACTATACAAACCATCACATATTTAGAACCTCATAAATGTTTGATGAGTTACCTCTACACCACTGAGACAACTGCAAATATCGATTGAAGTCAAGCTATTAACTGTTTAAACGTAATGTCAGTTTCTCATATTTACGAGAAAAGATTCATTGCTTCTGTATTGGGTTAAAAAAAGTGAGATGTAAACAGTTCTGGAAAAAATATACAGACAGCATCCTTTTGTTCCGATACATTATGGCATTCGGCACTCGCCGCTGGGGGAAGGTAGTATTTTCCAGTCCCGTGTTTGACAAATTGACGGATGCTGGCCACTGTCCGTGCGTCACGGGACCATTTCTGTTAAAATCGCGTTCAATCACATCAACCCTCTCTCTGCTGAAGTAGTTTATTTAGCTACCAATATTTAACAGGCTAGTTAAACACGGGTCTTTTCACGACGTGTTTTGATTGTTTAACCGTCAGTCTCTGGCAGTCAAGCCTTGGAGGTTAATCCTTCAAAGGAAATATGCCGTAGCGCTGCCTAAATGGATATTATTATGTTGATAAATATTTTGTCAGTCAGTTTAATGTCAATGTGATACGAATTAATAATGCAGTATTTGCTCCACATACTCTGTATAATGTTAGATTTTCTGCCATTTTCCGATTTGGGGTCAACATTTAAATGCATACTTGACATTTGAACTCGAAAATGTGTGCACTCTTAGGGGAGAGAAACGGAATTTGTTGGTTACATTGTACTACATTCAATTGTCAGCATTTGCAATTCACGACAGAAAATAATTCAGTAAAATGTTGGTGTTTATCAAACAATATTTAACTTGCGCTTGGATTCCGGATTTGGGGATCATCGCACATTACCACGAAATACTCCCACGGTTTTTAAGAAACATGTACATGTATTAGTATTAGATGAATTAACTGACACTGTTATGTGATTTACATTTAAAGTTATCAGGTGTCTTACATACTATATAACTACACTTTTTACAACAACACTAACATTGCATTGCCTGACTTGGCAGTTTTCAAAACAATATAGTGCACGGGAAATCGCAAGTGGCGTGTCTAACATGGCTAAAAAGATAAAGTGTTTCAACACCCGAAAACTTTGTCCCATACGCAAGAATGGCGTGTTTCCGCAATATGTTTATATTTAATTTACAAAATAGCTACATGATATCCCGGCGTGGTGTTTACAAAATACTTTTTAAAGACATACAAGCAGAAAGGTGCTATTAAAGTAAATAGAACTTTATAAAAGCCTTAGATACGTCAACAAGTAATATAGCAAAAGAAGAATATTTCCCGTGATTCCCATTCATATCCAGTATTTTTAAAAATATATTTACAATCAGCATGGTTTAACCATGTTTACGTTAGTTCTGTCAAATGGTTCAACTGAAAAAGGGAAAGTCTCCAGAAAGCGTTGTTGGCAGACACACCATATAAATATATTTATATGGAATTGTACACATATTAAAATTTTTCTTAAATAGGGCCTTTTCGAATACGTTTGACGTCAATACATCCTTAAATCTCGATCTAGAACTGGTAATAAAGTCGTCTGCCTTCGCCGTTGTTGAAACGTGCAGCAAAACGGAATTATGACTGCCATGAGAGATCGTGTAATCAAGGCCAGTAATTGCACAACGTGCCTTGTGAGACACTGGCAGATTTGATGATTACATTTAATTTAAAATTAGCATTGCTCTGCACATTAAAACACTGCAGCTGTACATGGATTATAAAAGTGAATACTATATAAAACATGTAAATGAATCGGGATTTGGTTGTTGAATAACTAGAAACTTCTCGATTCGTCAAAATAATTCGCCAAACGAAATTATTTGCTCAATACCTTTTACGTTATAGTATTAAAATGATATATTTATCTGAATGTTTACTCCTGTGGTGCTGTGGTGTAACTGTCACACGTTTTTCCCTTAAATTATCTCTAAGGATTCTTAACCTCACAATTCTGTGTCATTATTTCTGTAAAATCGGTAACTCTGTCATTAAATTGTGTCTAGGGACGAACATTACTGTTTCAAAGGAGAACCTTTATTCTTAACAAAAACATACACTTTAGCATTAAGCACGCACACTCTTTATAAGTACACATAAACGAGTGCAAGAATACAATATAATTTAGTTATTGTTCACTTCTACTGTTACGCTCTCAAATTGTTATTGATGTTTTTACACATTAAGATACTTTAAGTGCAAATTAATAATCCTTTTATACCTTTTAAATACTCTAAGCAATAAATAAAACGAAAACAATTTAATAAATCGTATTAATCATCGTTTGGCAGTGGGGATTTCTATTTTCCCCGCGGGCGAGCCATTTTCAACCTTGATTTATTTGCACTTTTTAAATATCAAGAACTATGATATTATCAGTTTAAGGTACTTTTTATATGTTCTTACAATTGGTATATTCAACAACTTTCTATCTTTAAATATCTGGGAACTAGGTTTGCAACATTACCGGAAATGCAAACTTAAACCGGAAAATGTTATGGTTCCAATAAATAGAAGCGTACACTGTTCTGTTCATTATAGCGAGTTATATGTATAAATGATGTTTGTATAAGATTCTATAACTCAAACCTACATTTCTGCAAACATCTTGGTCATGAATTATAAAATAGCTGTAGAATTTGGACCTTACATTATAAGAGGTCTCATCCCGAGAGATGCTATTAAACCTATTTTGTCTAGAAATCGTATCCTGCAACTTCTACAAATGTGAAGCCGCAAACATTGTAGTTGATTTCAGTCACATTAACAATGACGAATTCGATTAAAACTCTACGATAGGATTAACCTGTTAGAAAGAAAGTGTACCAATATGAAACTATAAAAATTATTGGGACAAACTGGTAATTCAGTGTCTGGTATTTTTCTCTTGATGACTTATAAAAAAAATGAAACACCTGTCAAAATTGTTTTCTATTTCTTGTTACACATACATAAATAAGTTGCTTGACAACTTATGCATCTAGCGTCTGGTTGGGTACACATTGAATTTCGTCCATATCCTGTATTTTAGAGATGTCAGTATGAATTAACGGACGTTTGGCTAAACGAGCACACTGAGTGCACGCTCATAGGTCGCGTATGTTTATGCCACATTTTTTTTCCACATTGACACAAAGCGGGATGGTTTTATACATGTTTTTGAAAGTGTCTGGTTCAATACGTCAACAAGTTCATTTTCTATCAAGAACATAATGTATGTCCCTAGGGAAAATCAGACAAAGTTGAATAATTATGTGAACAAACTACAAAAGCTTTGTTTGTCACTTCATCTGATGTATCTTCTATTATTTAGGGTAGTGTCGGTATTGCAGTCAATACACTGAACTTCCTGAGCGTCATATCGGTATAAAAATGTTGTTGTCCATTTGGACTAGAACTATGAGGAAATTTTAAAGCCTGACCAATTTTTTATACCATGAGCTTCGGATAATGTGTTGTTTTTGCGCCGCCTGCAAGCACTTTCGTGATTGAATGGTTAGATATAGCAATATTGAATATCGAACATTAAACGTTGAGCAAAAGTAATGATTGTGCCATGGTATTTAAACCCAAAGCACGACATACAGCCTAACGTTACTAAGTGGAAACCATAATTTACCCTATCGCTGAACGGTAAACACATACTTAATGTTTCATAACTATTGGTATATTATTCTTAGACGTTTGGTTCCAATCACAACGATCGAGGTGGTAAAGCTTGCACTGAAAAGGATTTTATGAGAAAAGATGTGGCATGTATAAACATATTTAAGACTATGTACTCTTGGGGTCAATTCAAAATTGAACGCAAACTTAGTCGTATTATAATGTATTTGCATCCATAGGGTTTTGACACGTATGGCGTTATATATAAATTATTGACATCAAGATACAATTATAACTCCTATACGCCTTGATTAGTCAGTACCCATGCCGTCATTATTTTCATTGAGGATATGAATATAATGGAGCAATAAAGAAGTGTTGTCTGCGACCTTTCAAATAAACTGTAGATTAAAATACGCGTTATCTGATTTTAATGTGAAGGGCTTACGAACCAAATTTTTTTTTCTGTTTTGTTTTCACCAATACGAAGAATTGATTTGTTATTTCCCATTTAGAACAAAACCATTTTAAGTAAGTGTTATAATAAATATTAAAAGCTTGAATGTTTTTAACTATTTTGACTATTTTGTTTTCAACTGGAAACGTTTACCACGAATAGGGACTTTATAAATATTCATGATTCCAGGAATAATCAGACATGCCTTGCTGTGAAGATTCGTGACACGCATATATCATGACTGCCTTTCTTGCACTGACACCCTTGCATGCTACATGTACATGGCTGTTTAGCGGACAAATCAAAATGGTATGTTCTCCACGTTCTTTTCAGTATCTTGAATTCTTTATGATATGGTTACTATATTTAATAAATCATGATAATGGGTATGGGTAGTGGGGTTTGCTGTCAGATGGAAAAGACGCTTTAGCACTTACGTTGACATTAGTATAGTGTTTATCTGCATATTCATCGCATACATATTTTCAAGTGTGTTTTGTTGCTAGCAAATGGATTTAATGATGACATCAATAAGACTAGCTTGTTTTGTTTTATTTTTATATTTCTAATCAAATCTTTGCACATCTGGATCCAAAGATGCGGATTTGTTTGGACATTTGGCCTTTTTCTACTCATGTGTTCTTCTTCTGAATCATTATTTCAAATCCTTTAGGGATTGGTATAGTTTTCTGGTCGCCTAACATATTGATTGATGACTGCATTTCACGCAATATGAACATTGCTATTTAGCACAAAACTGCTAAAACGATGTGAAAAGAACTACTGTATTTCGGGCAGACGGGCAAGCAGGCAGACAGGCGGGCAAGCAGACAGGCAGGCAAGCGCTATGTTAGCAGAGCTATTGCATATACTACTGTAAATTTTCGAACTTATTTGTGTCATTAAATTCTTTTTTTACTTCTGTAACTACAACTAGATAACAAAACAGTAAATAACAATATTTCCATTATTTGTTTTTTAAGAAATAAGGCAACCCATGCGTGAGACATTAAACAAATTAAATGTTCATCCATCAAAGAGGTCAGACAATATTCACTATGATCGCGGACCTGTACACTTGAATTTCTCAGTATCAAACGAAAAATCATTTAACACTATTTGCAATATGTAGAGTCTGGTATATGTTAACAATTGTAGGCGTGATAGAACTGCATGTATATCCTCAATTTTAGCAAATAACACATGATTGGAAAGAGCTTTCACTTCATCATGGTGTTTTAACTTTTACGTCCATTAAAATAACACAAATGGTATGCTTTTGTGAATGGACATTTAAAACCCCAAAGCACAATTCAGACTGTTATTATAGAAAAAAACAGCACCATATATAAAGTCGGATTTTTTTATACCAGTTCTATTTTCTGACTTTGAATTTGTGACTGGTTCTACGCTAACAGTCCTCTCCAAGCAACATACCTTATAATCAATTCTGTTAAAAAGATCCATATGACAACCGTATTTTGTCAGATGTGAGGAGACTTTAAAAAAAATTCTGGTTAAGACATTATAGCAGTAGTCTTATTTAGAGGCATAATTTAAATATGAATACTACACAATGCACAGTTCCGCAAAACATTTATCTCTCCTCTTTCTGTATGTTGTCCTTTGTTCGTGTGTTAATGTTTATCACAAGCAGGAAGTACGCTTTCTTTAAAATTATATTTACTAGGTCAGATTACCACCTGCCAATCATAACCCTTATCCATTGAATTAAAATTGACCATGTTATGTTATAAATGATAAAAAATGACGGTTGGGAACTGGCCATTTTGAGAAATCATCTTCAATTATTGTTTTGTAGTTGAAATATATGTTCGAGTTATTGTGCAGATCAATATTGTGGGACGGCAAAATCGTACTATTAACTACACATCTGAAGGATATTATTTGATAGTTGATTCCATGATTTTTTTAAAATCAGTTTTCTATAATATTGTAAAAATCACGAGCATCTGTGTATGTGTCTTGTGTGTTTTGGTAAGTATGATGCATGTTTTAAGTAGAATTGATGCCTTATAGTTTATTAGACATATAAACACTTTTTATGTACCCTAATATAATCTTCCTTTCTTCAATTGACCATAATGTCGCGTACCTGTTGTTAATACTGGGGAACATTTCTTTTAATACAATACTTGTGGGTGAACTAAGAATATGTAATTTAGGCATACCAATATCTGATGCTTGTCTTTCACTTTGGTTATAAAAAACGCGCACTAATAAAGTAACTGCAGTAGTAATTATAAGTGCTGTTGATTTACGCTTTTTGCATGTGTTCCTCTTGTCGTACATGTTCCATAATTTAATAGTGCTTTTTTATATTATTATTAGTATGCCGGAATATTTAGGGAAATAGAGAATTCAATCAAATGAGGTCAATGAACCCCAAATATATTGCAAAGTTTTCGGCTCAGTTCGTCGTCAAGCTTATTTTTAGACAATGGCATTATACGTGACTCTAGGGAGTTGCGGAAAAGCTTTGTGAACAGATTAACCGCGCTGTATTCTTCGCCTTATGTCACCTAAACTCATGTTATATATGACCAGTTTGACAAGACACCGATCTTACAAATGCGTCTTATTTGTTACAGATTCGTGATTTAATTTGCAGATTTTGCAGAGGCCAATGGCAATAAAACGTAAACTGGCTTTCTAATGTAACCCACAACAATAGCTTACCAAGTGGTTCATTGTCAGTCTGGTAATCGGGAGATGCAGGGTTTAGTACCAAATCACCTAATACCTACCAAACTTAATAAGAAGACACCAGGTGTTCTAAATCTTAAAACACAAAGTCTGTTATTTGATCATTTACCTATCATTATTTCTGTAATTATCAGTCTAGATTGGAAAACATACATCGCAATGCACTCCATTCATACTAGTCAACAATGTTGATCCCGTGTTTTGTTGTTTTTTTCCCCACCAATTTTATATATTTTATATATTCTCGATATGTCTCTGTATAAACGTGTTCGATATCAAGACATAATGCTACAGGAAGAATAAAGTGATATAAGAAACGCTGATGGCATCAGTATCATATTTCGAATAAAATTAGCAAATAAGAAAAATACAAACTTCGTCTGGTTTTGGTAATACCAATAGTAAATTTCCAAAATATCAAAATGAATAAAAATGGTGTCAACGTGTTGTATACTTTATATTTATTCATGAAAGTATATAAAGTTTTCTTTATTACTATAGAAAAATGAGTCCAATTTAATGAAATTGTATCGTGAATAATTGTTTAAAACAACCAAGGAGCACATATCAGGGTGCCCCTACTCCCTCCCCAAAACATACCCAATCTGAAGATTGAGTGCCCACAACGTGTGTTCATGCATATGTTTTAAAGGAACTGATTGTTGTTCATTGACAAACTAAAGAGCATGCTAACTGATGCAGTTTTTGTGATTGCATAACATTATTACAATATCAGACAATATTAGCACAATAATGAATTGATAGATCTATAATTAAACTATGGAAGGGAAAGTAAACAATTAATTTGAATAATAGATTTAACCACACACATTGGCATGTGTATTATTGTTAGCAACTCGCTTGTGGTGAAATTCTTACTGTAATCTATTGTTGTGATAAAGAGATAATAGTTTTTTTTTGACCTTGCACTGACATTTCCTCATTAATGTTCGGCAGTGTTCGCTGTCTATAAAAAGGTATGTATACAGCTGTCATACAGGACACGCAGGTTTATTGAACGTTTTGTTCACTAAGTTCATGTGTGGAATAGTGTCTCAGTGGTTAAGCTTATGAAAGGTTAATATTTTAGGCTGTGAATCAAGAAACTATGGGTTCGAATACGGCTGAAACAGTATTTATTTTTTATTTCTTTGTTGACATGTTATTTCACTCTTATTTCACTCCACAGACGTTGAATAATGTTGTTTCTCCAAATGTGTTGCTATTGTTGCAACCATCTTCTCATTAGATCGTAATGAAACACTCGACTTTCGTTTCGGCATGATGTGTTTTTTGGTAAATGTGACGCAGTGTAAATTGTATGCAGGTGAGCATTCACGTGCTATAAATTTATATATTTACATTCAACAAGCATTTTGATAAGGAAAACGATTGCGTTCATGAGCCTGTAATTACAAAACCTCATCACTGGCGTAGACTTTTCATAACATTCTACATTGTGAAC
>Ga0224511_10003341_pt1 | contig 11482 bp, 10 predicted proteins | sample SF_May12_sed_USG_2_FD_169988 | JGI IMG/M metagenome (GOLD analysis project Ga0224511, IMG submission 169988) | Sediment microbial communities from San Francisco Bay, California, United States - SF_May12_sed_USGS_8_1 | ecosystem: Environmental > Aquatic > Marine > Sediment | place: USA...
ACTCCGACACCTCAACACAATAAGGTCGTTATCATCATTGTTGCAGTCGTCGGCACACTTTCCGCGATCATGGTCATCGTGGGTAGCATCATTTATTTCCGGAAGCGGAAACTGGCTGCCAAAGTTACATATCAGAATATGCGGGCCCCTACGCCAGTCTCTTATCTTACCTCGTACAGATTGAATTAGTTTTTCTTTGTCATTTGTTCTGGCATCTCAACTGCGTCCCTGATGCCTCGATTCGTCCTTAGTTCTTAGCTTATACAGCTCCTACTGCTGATGTCAGGACACACACAGAGGGTAAGTCGTCAATAGCATCGGATGTGTGTGAGCTGAGAAGGTAGGATCATATACCTGAATCCATCTAGATGTAGACAGAGTTCACTACTGCTATAAAAAATACGCGCTACACCCCTCATTCTACCGCGCTGCTTACTAAATAACTTTCTAGATAATTATTGAAAGCTAAAATAAATGTGATTTTGTTTCATTTACTCGACATGACATTGTGATTGAAGCGCACTGGAACTTAAGACCTGAGTGACGATCAGAACTACTGACAGACCTAGATGGTGTTGTGCACATTTCTGGAGGTCAAACAATAGTTGTGCCTTCTTTGTTGTGCAAGCTGATGTATTGTGTTTAGGTCTTTATGCCCGTGATTACCGTGATAATTGACTGCATACTTCGTCAACAACATTATTTTCCTTGTTTTCAGTGTAAGTCTAAACTATCGTACAGTGTAAGCTGCTAGTTTCAAGAGTGGAGCAGCCACGTGTCAGTCGAAAGCATAGTGAGAAATATTAATAAGTATTTTTCTAAGGTTTTAGAAGAAGGTACTTTAATCTAGAATAACATTCCACTCGCCTAACGAAATGTATTTTAAATGTTAATTTAGTATCATATTCGTCTTATTTATCCAACTTAATTTTCGCTTGTGGTTGGTACTGTTTGCTTATTTAAAAGTTAAATAAATATTGCAATAAAAGTTCAAATAAAGAATGTTGTAAACAATGTAGATATTTCAAGTTTAAGGGCACCATGACAAACTGGCCCGTACATATAATATACATAATTATACATATAATTGTGTCACGTAAACAATGCCGCAAACTTTGAAATTACATAATGAGTAATGTGGAATTTGTCAAGTTTTCACATCACTTTTCTGGTACAGTGGACTCGACAGGTCCGGGTAAATAACGACGTTAGCGATACCTGTCTCTTCAAAACGAATGTTTGGGGAAAATAAACTGCATAAATTGTTTAACAAATTACTCCTCTTTACCATGATACAATTCAGAATTTGTTTTAATAACCCATCTTTTAGGGTCTCCAACGGCATGCTAAAACATTTGACAGTTGCGGGTCACAGTAGACAATTCCGTGTCACGTTACTAATATTTATTTTCTGTTATCAGGGGTCATCTCAACATTGTTATAATTAACAAAACAGCTGTTCTTTTAAGAAGGCATTCATTACACACTATTGCTATAACATAAAACACACACAAACAATGAAACTGATAAAAACATAATCATATCACAAGCAATTACCTTGCATATAACAACAACACAAAATAAATACAGAAATGTGACATAAAAAGGTTTAAGACTAGATTATACTCATGTACATCAATTTGTGGTTTTAACATAATAAAAATCACATTTTAAGCCCAAACTCATAATTTGTTATTTTTCCAAGCTCGATACAGTGTACATGTACTTAGACCAGTTTTCTCAGTCCCTAGGGTTGTCTTCAAAGAGGGTTCATCGTCATTGTAACTATTCACTTTAAACAGTTAACAATTAGGAAGAAATGCATGCAATGATACGGCTGCACAATTTTATGATATTTATAGCCCTAGCAACACTGAAACCTTGTTCCTGCAAGGTAAACTGAACATGTTCACAAGGAAAAATTAATGAAACATGTTTTTTATGTCCTAACATACGTAGTACATGTCCACTAATGAGATACAATTATCATTTCAGTACACTCTTGCACAAAAGACACTATCCTGTTTAACTGTGAGGCAACTGTATTAATGTTTTGTTTTACATTTATGAAATATATTGCAGGGATAACCACACCCCTCCTTCCTCATTATGCGCGGGCCATGGTGGAAAGCTTGGGACTGGTTCTCAGTTTGTCTCAGCAAATATTTCACCTTCTTCATCTAATACAAAACAAAACAATCCTGCCAATGAACTTGGCACGTGTCCAATAGGCAATTCTGCAACATCACTTAATTTCAGAGCACGCTTGACATCTGTAACCATGGAGTGAAGATTTTCCTTAAACTGGTTAAGGGATGGTATCCACACCAAACAGGCATTCACATATTTAATGTTTGTGTACTCCATATCCACTCTTAAACGAGTTGGATGCTATGTAAGTGGTGGCCTTATCTTGTATTCATGGTACCCCTTGATAACTGATTTCTGTACTTCAACAAAGGAATTATCTGGATCATCATGTCTGATAAAAATGCTCTCAAAATATACAATGTACCGCCTGCTGGTCGCGCTCAAATGGATGCCCTACAGCTAAAAAAGAAGAAAAACTGTTCTGAACATGGTTAAGTCCCCTAACAGCAAATTTAAACAGTAAAGCTATATAAAGAGTTAATAATCATCAATAAAGTGTAAGCCTCAAATGCTAAAGTCATGTGGAAATATTATTAAATAATATTTTAGTGTGCACTGTTCACAAAAGTGCAAAATACAAAACAAATAAAATAACTTACGTTTCAGATTCACCAAAAAATATTCACACATTATTAAAACGAAGAAGTGGAAAATAATATTAATGGAACTGTTAGATTACTCAATTTGTTGTCTTTAGAAAACAAGTGTTTATAACAAATATTAAATCGCAATATTTGAGGAAGACATTATCGCATTTTCAGTGTGCACTCAGGGCCAAGACTCTTCCCAACCTGTTTAAGAAACATTTTTCTTATTGCATTTTCTGATGTAAAATTGTACCGCTGGGTAAATCTTGTGTGTCTTTGCTAGTTCCAGGTATATCTGAAGGCAGTGAGAAAGAACAATCTTTACAACTTGTTCCAGGAACAACCCCCTGTAAGTCTGAACACAACGTCTGTGTTCTTCCTTCTTGGCATTACTTATGTAGATTGTTGTCTGCCTTCTAGTGCCACGACAGTTGAAGCTAACTGATCCAGACCCTCCAAAAATGTGTTACCACTTTTCTCAGAGTCAACTGTTGACTTGATTTAAGCTTTACTGTGAAGTGTTCTGTACACTTTGACGCAAGGTGAGCTTTCTTCGACTTTATACCCTTTATTTACTCGCGCTGTGTATTTCAATCTAACAGGTGTTGGAAGAGCACCCACCAATGCTTCTAATGCACCTTGAGCATCAGACTGCGGTGATGTTTGCGGATCTTCATTTGGCTTGCCTTCATCATGTGTGTTCTTTTCACTTGCAAAAGTCAGTTCTGGTTTTAGGGCTTCGCTCTATTAAAACTGCTGTCTAATGGATAATTACCTGACGATCTAAATGCATTTATCACAGCAAGAGGTTTGTAGAAGACGGATTTACCTGAAAATATTTTTTCATTTAAATTGTCCATTCTATGCTATTGAAATTCTTGAAAAAAAACAGTGACATTGTAGTAATTTAATGGTACATGTAGAGTATTGTCTAACATTACCTATAATGGAACTAAATCTTATAGCAGAATTAACATTTTCAATAACAAGAAACAAACAGAACATCAGGTGAGTGAGGTGACCGTTTCGGTCTAAAGTACTTTAACAGTTCGAACACTTCAAGTTAACAAGTTATATTACAACATTACTTTTTAATGCTTTCTGGTTTTGGAAGCTTCACAGAGTTCTTCCAATTTTTCATCAGTAAGGTCAAGTCCTTCTATGTATTTAAGCATCAAATTGGTAAGTTTGGTTTGTGTGAAAGTGCTACGCATTTGGGAGCACAGCAGGTTCATGGTGCTGAAACTACGCTCTACTACAGCTGTGCTGTTTGGGATGATGCACATCAGCTGGACAAATTGAAACAAACTGGGGCAACACATCTGCAGAAACTGGTCAACAGCAAATGCTGCTAGAAGTCTGGCTGATGTTGTTGCTTTTCCACTGAGTCTGCATAAAATGAAAAAAATGATATTTAGCATTTTGTTTGTCACATTACTTAATAACATGTTTACAAATTCCATTTATGAATCAATATTACAACCTAAAATAGTTATATGAACATTTGGTGCACAAAGCCACTGTACTCCTTTCTTAATAAGATCTTGGAGTCAATGTCAGCAGAGCAGACCGTAGTATGGCCTTTGAAAGTGTCCTCCTTGTACTCCGCATACTGGTCTATCAAGGTCTTCACCCACTCCTAATACATTTGAGTGATATAAAATAGGAAAAAACTTTTGACGGATACAAAAGTATGTACAAATTAAATGCTGTTATAATAATTTACAATAATTTACCTGTCTATGATCAAGTAACTCTGCAGGTGTGTCTGGCAGGTACCTTGGATCTAATGCTCTGAAGGCTGTAAAGACAGGATGGCATACAAAAGCATCCACTATTTCACCATTCAGACTGTTGATGAAGGTGATACCTGTTGTTTGCAGGAAGACATCTGGTTCCATTTGATTTTCCTTTCTCATTCTTCGACACAAGTTTGTCCTTTCATCACATTCTTCAAACAGTTGCTGTGCTTTTGAGAAAAACATATCTTGTTGATGCGCTTGAGCATGTTCAATAAAACACTCAAGCTCATTACAAGCGGCTTTGACTTTGCTGTCAACGTCCATAAAGTTAATGTCAGAGCTGTGTAGTGCCAGACTGGGAACATTCACTGGCTTCAGGACATCCGCCAACAACAATATCATTGCCACCATGTTTTTGTTCGTAACTAGTTTAACTAGTTTTCAAGATGATAAGTGCAATCGATGTTATATCTTTAAGTAGGAATGATTTTCTACATAGTTTACATGTATTGAAACCTTCTGACCTTGACCTTTCACATACAGAACCAAACATTAACCACGTCATATCCTCGTCTATACCATCTAAACCAATTGACCTGTAAGTTATGAATGCTTTATAATAAATAGTTTTTAAGATATTAAATGAAAATTGATTGAGGGGAAGAGGCAAGGCTTAATGGCCAAAAGAAACCCCAAAAAGTCATTTTCATGTTCACCAAACTAGCATTGATACGTATTAAAAGAAAATAAGTAAAATAGTGTTAGGTTACCTCACAAGTACCATTTTATAGTAATAAAACATACAATTAATTGTTTATTACCCACTGATTAGCAAAAAAACAATGTGTTTCACTCCAATACTGCCGTACCTGGTTCAGAAAATTAGCGTTGCTAACTTATAAAATCGAAATGTGTTATATATGTACATGTATTGACAATAGCAGAATTTTAACGAAGGTCAAAATGCGAATGTGATTGATTTTCATCTATTCTACTTGCCATTGTGATTGAAGAGCGCTGGAGGTTAAGACTTAAACGGGTAATGTCGATCGGAAGTGATGTCTGTCATACGTAGATACTGATGGTTGTGGCTTACTTGTTATACAGGATGAAATGTGTGTTTGAACCTTTTGATCATGGTGTCCTGAAACCTGACTGCCTACTTTGTCAACAGCATCATTTTATGGACATCTTCTCATTACTGAGACGGTCCGAGTCAGACATTTCCAAAATGTAGTTGACAGTATAACATACATCATACAGAAATGTATTCAGATAACTATCTAAATGAGCATTTGGTGACAAGATCAAATACAGGCCCCATATAGAAAATCAAAATAAGTATGCATCTTAAACAAGTCGATGTGCTAAAATGGATCTGACATCATACTGAGTTGTAGATCGATGCTCTGCCAATGGAGCCATTTTTGCTGCTTTGTTTTTATGTTGTTGTTGTTGTTGTTGTTGTTGTTGTTGTTGTTGTTGTTGTTGTTTAATTCTATTTTGTATTAGATAATGATACATTAATTCGGATTGATTTTCTCTTACTTTGCAATATGCATTCTCAGTGTTTATTTAGTATCATGTTGTATCCTTTTATAGAGGGTGTCCCATAATATATGTTACCATTTGAATGTGTGCTTTTTTATTATTTGGTTGTCAATAATAGTTTTATAATATCAAATTACTGGCAACAAAATAAAGTTTATATAGCATATATGAGCAGATGGTTGTATAATAATTTGGAAACGCGATGGAAGTCGTACATAGTTAGGTATGATCGTGTCGCGAAAAGGGATTGCTACAGACATTAAAATTACACAATGAGTTAAAAGCATGCGTGTTTCGTCAAGTTTTAGATTTCTCATTCTCATTTCGGGTATAAGAACGCATTCACGTTTAACAGAAACACACTTATCGAAATGTACATACCGGTATACGAGATCTGGTATGTAATTGACATAACACATTAATAAACTTTTGAAATGTTATTGAGAATCAGTTAACGCTTTTAAAGACAAAATTACGTAAAACCAATAAAGACAAAATAAAAATATAATAAGAGTAACTATATATAGAGTACGAGCTTTCGTGTTGTTCTTACACATGTCTATTTTAAAGAACGACTTGTAAAGTAAGTGTATTTAAAATAAGGTGTTATACCGACTGAGACAACACGGGCTGCGACCCGTTGAACATTGTTTCTTCCGAATGTCCTTTTTCAAATATTTATTCCCTAACGTGTACAATATTAAATTGATGTGTTTACGTTACTAATAAATATGTTTTAATCCTGAATAGTTAATGTTGGGTAGCTGGTTATTAATGTTGACGGCGCCGGATGCGCCTCCCCCCTGGACCCGCTGGAGGTGACCAGTAGCAGTGTTCAACTCTATGCCCCGAAGTTTGTAACCATTAAATATGTTCTTGATACGAAATGTGTACTGTTAACATTCTTAAAGACGCGACGCCCAAATGTGTAATACATTTCATGTAGTTGCAGGAATCTAGTAACGACGCGTACCAGTGGCAATTATAAGGAACGTTAGGATGAAATTGAATAGACCAAAATTATGTAATTCAAAAGATATTTGGGTGCAAAATTCATTGCTATTACAAGTTCTTAAAACATGAAACGAATAAAAGTAAAAATAAAATTACGAATACAAATTGTTGATACTATGTGCAAAATACATTGCCGTCACACGAAACGAATACAATTCATGTCATTAGTCATGCAAATCTGTGTTGTCTCGTCTTTCGTCTTTCTATTTATCAAAACTACTCTTTGCATATAATGACGCGTATCTCAAAATTGTTTTCTATGGTTTTTTCTTTAGTAAGCCAAATGAACAGGCAATCAGAAGATGAACGTCTGCCATGTGAAATTTACAGAGAATTTAACAACCCCAAGAATGTGACCTTATTAAGTGCTCATATTTACCTGAAACATACAGGAAAGATAATTGAAGGGTAACATACTAGTGTTTACTTCGAGTTGCTTTTCTTTATTGTAGCATGCTGTATTTCTAAATAAACAGTTATATCAGCTTGAAGCAACCATGATTATTACACTGAAAGTGGTAACGTTTTGCAAAGGGTAATGTCAATCTCACTAACCAGAAAAAGAGACATGTTAATATTAACCTAAAAGCCATCCTTCCGACTGAAGTTTGTTTATTTTCTATTTTTATTATTCCTCGTCAATAGTGAAGGACAACCAAATCGCCGTTCTAATTCCTTCAAATTTGGTTAAGCAATTAAGGGGAAGTTGGTTTAATAAAATTTTAACCCCAAATGACAAACTACAAACGACATATAACAGAACATACACGCTCCTAAATACTTTTTAAGAATGAGAACTGAAAATGTATTGTTTAAATCATTTATACAATTTTACATAATAAATATGTTGGTATCTCTGCACAAAAAGTTAACTTTAAAATTATAGAATTTACAATATTTTACAATGTTTTTTTATTTAGGTATTTTAAATTATCAAATACATTTTCCGCTGATGCAACTGCCAAGGACTTATCATAGTTATATTTAGTTCAGCCCTACAATATATCTCAGTGACTACAAACAACTGTTTAACCATTCATCATAATGGGCATCTTAAATTGTTAAAGTTTCGATTGAAACGTCAATAGGAAAACAGAAATTGGCACAAAGGAGCAATTATTATGTATCCCCCATGAAATGGGGAGACATATTGTTTTTAGTTCCGTTGTCTGTCTGTCTGTCCGTCCGTCTGTCTGTCCGTCACGCTTTCATGTCCGCTCTATATCTTTTGAACCCCTGTTGGGAATTACAAATAACTTTGCACAAATGTTAAGTATGATGAGACGATGTGCAGTGCTTATGTTTGACCAAGGTCGGGTCAAGATCACAATCTGAGATAAAACATTGTATGACTGTATTTCGTGTCCGCTCTATATCTTTTGAACCCCTGGTGGGATTTACAAATAACTTAGCACAAATGTAAAGTATGATGAGACGACGTGCAGTGCCTATGTTTGACCAAGGTCGGGTCAAGATCACAATCTAAGATTAAACATTGTATGACTGTATTTCGTGTCCGCTCTATATCTTTTGAACCCCTGGTGGCTTTTACAAATTGTTTTGCACAAATGTCACCTACAATGGGACGATGTGCAGTGTCTATGTTTGACCAATGTCGGTTCAAGGTAAAGGTCACAGTTTAAGATTTAACATTGTATGACTGTATTTCGTGTCCGCTTTATATCTATTGAACCCCTTGTGGGATTAACAAATAACTTTGCTCAAATGTCAGCTATGCTGAGACGATGTGCAGTGCTTATGTTTGACCAAGATCGGTTCAAGGTTAAGGTCAGAATTTAAGATTAAACATTGTATTTCATGTCGGCTCTATATCTTTTGAACCTGGTTAGATTTACGAATTACTCTGCACAAATGTCAAGAATGATGAGATGATGTGCAGTGCTTATGTTTGACCAATGTATGTTCAAGGTCAAGGTCACAGTTTAAGATTAAACATTGTATGACTGTATTTGGTGTCCGCTCTATATCTTTTGAACCCCTGTTGGTATTTACAAATAACTTTGCATGAATGTCAGATATAATGAGGCGATGTGCAATGTTTATGTTTGACCAAGGTCTGTGGAAGGGCAAGGTCAAAGTTTAAGATTAAATATTGTATGACTTTATTTTGAGTCCACTCTTTATCTTTTGAACCCCTGGTGGGATTTAAAAAAACTTTCCTGAAATGTTAGCTATGATGAGACGATGTGCAGTGTTGATGTTTGACCAAGGTCGGTTCAAGGTCAATGTAAAAAAATAACCATCTTTCCCATGTTGCACATAGGGTATTTATTACCTTCTATGATAGCTCTAGTTTACTATATCACCTTCCTGTACAAAAAATTGATTCCAACCAGTGACATACGTGGGGAAACACGATTGCTTTCGTTCCCGAAAGCACTCGTCTAGTTTCAATATTGTTTTTATTTTTAAACTAAATCAGAATAACGTCATGGTTACAAGTATTGTTAAAACATGTTTGACACAACAAGTGAACAGATGCAATGGTATTAAGATAATAAAAATATATATATTATCTTTTCATTAAAAACTTTGTGAATGTTCCAAAAAAGGATAGTTAAATAAGGTCAAACAGAGTAGAAAATCTACAAAATATCGAAATATTTTGTAAATTACGTCCACGAAGAATACACCATATGCGGAAAAAATGTTGAGTTCCGCCGCCTATACGTATGTTTATTGCTAACTTTAATTGTAAGTTTCACATGACTGGGGTATAAAACGGATTTCTTCTACTGACAGTAAATGAATATAAACCGCTCATTTAATCATCACAAAATCAGGAAAATATTGTTATCAGTAATTGTGAAATTTAACATCAACTTATCACTGTTATCATTATAACCATTCGACGATATGTGGGATTAGATTAATACCATTCAAAATGGCTGCAGGAAAGGTGCTCTCGGTTTTATTTGTTACTTTTTTGACGTTTTTCTACGTCCAAAACGCCAAAGGTAAGTATCTTTTATCGTTTCTTTGACTTTTCATATTAACTGTAACCAGGATATTCCAGATGCTGTTTGTATTAAATGGAAAACTTTACGCGGCTCGGTTGAGTCCAGCCTTTTTCAAATGATCAACAATTCATTAATTTATTTAGTTTAGCAAAACAGAAAAACCTGTGTTCCTGTGATTACCGTTGTTGCATTAAACCAACGTGTTGACTCACACTGAACATAACGTTTTAGGTTATAAGTTCCAGTGCGATACCTTCCCAGGAGCGACATGTATTATTGTAGAGTTTGACGCCACGTTCAATCTGTCGGCACAACTCGCAAATACGTCTACGGTATGTGTTCCCAGATATTTTTTTACAACGGCGATTAGTCCAACGTCAAATATGAAACCTTTGTATTATCATATGTTACGTATTATTTACATGTGTAGGAAGTACAAAATACATGTACAGTACTTCTTGGTAGTCGTTAACTTAACATAATTATTGAACTAGGTTAGGAACCTTTTTTGCAGACATGAATGATAATAAATAATGCCATATTGTGAAACATGCGTACACATATCTGTAAAATGATTGATCTGTAACACAATAATGATTAAACAATACATGTTTGTTTTAGTCGGCTCCGATTTTTCATCTCACCGACAAAGACAAAGTGGTAAAGTCCAAGTGCCAATGTTTCTCCGTATTTAGGCCCACACCTACTATAATCATCCAGATGCAACCATTTAATGAATACTTACACCTGGAATTTAGCCAGAACAACGCAAATGTTAATCTGTTGGTAACATACGACTTAAATCCCTCGAAACATTTCCCAGGTGCTTCAAACAATAGTCTGACACTAAAAGCAGACAAACTTTTGCAAGTTGGCCACAGGCAATCCTCGTTTAAGTGCAACGCAGATGAAAAACTGGAACTGGACTTCTATCTATACCATATGGAGGTGACCATCAACCATGTTCAATTCCAAGCTTACGATATTGCCGGCGGGAATTTTAGCTCGGGTAAGAGCAAATTACATGACTATTTCAGGAAATTTGTTTTGTTTTACTTAATTATTTGTTTTTGTTGTAACGCCGTTGCTCAATACTTACGTCTGACTGCTCTCTAATACGCTATAGAAATAAACAAGCCTTCTTTAATAACTTCTATTACAAATAATGTATTAAGATTAGTGGGTGGTCACCAATACTTACAATGCAAAAAAGGTAATATAGATAACAAATCGCATTAACTCATACTTTATACTATCAAGTAAAACTATTTTTACAGTGACCCCGTTTTTAAGGCATACTTTTATTTAAAAATAAAACAGTGTGTTATTTTCTTTCTTTTTGAAGAACGATAACGTTCATATGACGTGCTGATATTTCAAACACATTTGCAGTATCTGTGTATGCTTTACTGTCGGGATTCTGTACACTTGCCATAAGAAGTCTATTAACCCTGTA
>Ga0224511_10003342_pt1 | contig 11481 bp, 4 predicted proteins | sample SF_May12_sed_USG_2_FD_169988 | JGI IMG/M metagenome (GOLD analysis project Ga0224511, IMG submission 169988) | Sediment microbial communities from San Francisco Bay, California, United States - SF_May12_sed_USGS_8_1 | ecosystem: Environmental > Aquatic > Marine > Sediment | place: USA...
AATGGAATTTGAAGACATCACTTACTTTCTAACAAAGTTGGCCAAAATAGCCGTCCACTTGACAATATTTATTTTAAGTTTTCTGCCATCTGTGTAAGATTTATGTACAAGTACTTAACCTAGCTTATGTTATATTTTCTTCTTTTTTAATCCGACGCCGTTTGTCTTTTTTAAAGACATTTCTTGTCTGAAATAAGATAGATTTAAGAGGTGGCTGATCACGACTGTGTGTGATACAAATTAGCATAACAGCCACACAGAAGTGTGTGAGAAGGATCCATGATTAGCTTACAAAACGTCATTGTCAATGTTGTGTTTATTTAGATACACTACTAAACAAATTGCCAAAAGTAGCCAAAATTGCGTACACGCCCAGTATACCTGAAATAGACAGAAAAATTACTCCTCCCAAGCATAACACTTGGAACTCCAAGTGATCATTTCATGACATAAAGCACTTTCCATAACGTTTTATGAATTTGCATATCACACAAGCTTTAACATAGACCGTCTCTGTAAAACAGCCTCTGTTTTACTTTTTCTTGTTTACTTTTGCTGTGCATACCTACTGTATATATAAATAAAACACAATGTTTAAATAACTACGACCTGTCATCGTAGAAAAATAATAACATATTGTGTTAAAACCTGCATACGGTGTCCTATGTCTATCAAAATGTAGTTCGCACGAACTTGTTTTATTTTTTTGTGATTTGGGACTCATTTCAATGTATGTCATATTGTTTTAGTTCTTTAATAATGCCTTAATAATTTTGCATTTTATTATTTATAAGCTGGCTGTCATTTGGTAAATCGTGATATTTCTGCAAATTTAATATTCTAGATAAATGCCACTGCGATGTGTTCAATATCAATTGAAACACGAAATAAACACAAGTTCATATATCAGAATAGTTGCTTGTTTATTATACAGCAATGTCTTCACGAGCACAATGAGCTTCATATTGAGGATCAGAGTTGGCGATTCATCACCAGATCAGACAAACTGAGAACAATATCCAGACATATGCATTCATTCACGATTTATGTTAGTGAAATTACATTCATTTCCTCCACACAGATATTCAATTAATGATATTCACAAAATATGTTAGAACAATGATTGCAAAACCCGCCAAATATCTAGTATTATGATGATACTAGTGTATGTTAAAATGTTTTGCAACAAATATTTCCAGTTTTTATATGTATGGAGGGCATGTTATTCAATATATAAACACATTCTCTGTTGCCTTATATTTCATGTTATGTTTTAATGATTTTGCTGAAAACACGACAAAAGGGAAGCCCGGTTATGGTAACGTAGGTAGAACAAACATAAAACAATTCGTAGAAATGTCCATAAAATGAAGACAAAGTGTTCCAATATTTCATTGTGGTGTTTTGCCGGAAACATGTTCAATTTGGCACCTGCTGCCATTGTCTGCGAAAAGACGGATCTTCAATAACATCATCACAGAATGTTTACTGTTGCTCAAAAGGCTATTTGCTTCCTGTAGTTCAAAAGAGATTTCTTACTCATCAAAGATTGGATAATACAAATACGGGTTTTATGTATATCATACATAACCTCAAAAGCAACCCAAAACGTAACTATTGTACAACAAATCAATTGCTGAAATGTTAAAAGTGTAATTCAAAACCTGTAGTACATTAATGAAGTACCATCATGAGGCACACAAAAGCCAATTCTTGGAACAACATAATTAAAACAAAATTGCTTATAGAACATCCATAATAAATACAATGACACATTGTGTGTTTGTGTAACGATTACCATGACACAATTGTGAATATATTATTCAAAATATCATTTTTAGTAACGTTATGCACTCATTCGAAAAATCCAACAAGCGTCCATCTTCACATTTAATGTATTTAAAAATAAGACTGTCTTGGTCACATGACAGATGATAGAATTCTATAAACACGAATTAAGTTAAAGTGTGTGCAACAAACATAAGGTCGGATATTAAACTTAATTTGCATCGACCTTTTAACAATTAAGGCACAACGTGAGGTAAGAATTACTACACATTAAATAACGCCATCAGGTGTTTGTAAGCAAATTATTTTGTTTATTAGTGTAATGAATACCAGTTGTAAATTTTAAGACATTTGACGTAATCGCAAAGATAAGAAGTACCTCTTTCCTTCTACAGAGATTTAAATTAAAGAGATATCCCAATAAATAAGGTTGTAGACCACGTATACGCAGTCTAGTTTTAGAACCACGAAATATACTGGCCCACACAAAACGGAAATGTAATCATATCTTTACGACGCTTTATTCAGTGACATTTACAGAAATACAATTGTGCACATGTGTTATTAACTAAGCATGCCAAACTCTCTATTTTATGTTCAAAACAGATGTATTTTCTCATGCTAACATATGTCATAAGTTTGTGTCGCCATTATTTTTAGTTTTTCTTGTTAAATGCAATATTTAAGACCAAATATATTTTTGGCGCACATGGCATCATTCTTTTAAAGCAAGGTTTGACCACTGCAAGTTGTGTGATGGTTTGGTTATGAAAACTACTTCTTCGGTCATTCGACGAATCTAGCGAGTTTGTCAGCTTGGTACTGGTTTAAGCATATTAACTACTGATTGAACTGCACAGTTTCGAAAAACCTCAATCTCCTCCCCGTTCTGATGTTTTTTCTTTGTCCGTATGCTAGGGTTGAACACAAACAGGAACTACGCTTTCTTTTGTATTAACTAGGTCAGATAGTCACCAGACCATCATAACCCTAATTCATTGGATTACATACAATTGGCCATGTACTGTTATAAAAGATCATGATTGACTGTCTATTCGGCAACGTTTAAAAGAAAGAAACGCCTATGTGTGTCAACAAACTGCTGTGACATTGTTATCTTAAAGAATGATGAACCACCATAAAACAAACTACTTACACACGTTTATGATACCATAAGACATTATGCTTATGGTACAATTTATCCACACAGCGAAATGCATAGACGGTGTTCAGGCTCGTTAAATACTCTAATTGTTAAACGAACGTGCAAACATCACGTGAAATGTGCCATTCGGCGCATAAAGCAAAGCGTTTCTTTCGACTTTACTCAGGGAAATCTTTTTACAAGATAATGGGGTTACAACGTACATATTAAATATCAGCAAGCTGTGTTTAAGTTTACAAATTACTTTGTATTCAAATTCCAGTTTATCCCCCTTGACGCTGGACTTTCCCCACGGTAGATTAGTCGCAATGTTTTAAAGTACTAGGTAGTGAAAGAATCATGTTTTAACAATTATCTTCATAATTGTTTCCATTTTATGTACAATTAAATTTAAAAAATCGGCAAATCCTCAAGGAGCGTTGCAAAAAGCTTTTCAATTGAGTCTAAGTGATTTAGCGGGAACTCTGTACTTACACAGTACACATGTACTCTAACCATAAACTAACATGATTCTAGTGTAGCATGTGTATCTTTTTCAAAAATGACATTTATATAGACTGTTCCAGTGTTTTAAATGTGTGTTTCTTTTAGAAAGGTAAATCATAGGTATAATGGTGTTTTTAACGGAATCCCGTTTTATTATCAACTCAGGTGTTTCTAAACAAAATATATAACAAGAAGTTAAAAAAATAGTGGTTAATGGTGCAGAAATGGCAAAAGTCCATCAAGCCCCTTTCATAAGAACGACTAAAACTAGTTAGATTTGTAGGTCATTCATGATTCTCTTATGTTTTTGTTTATAGGTTTTAATGGTTGGCTACTAGTTCATTTAGCCAATTTGATTCACGTTATAGCATCCCACGTTTTACATTTTGAAAACAATATTTAACCTTTGGAATTTGAAAATCAGCATGTGCAGAGGTTTTATTTAGTGTTTTTCTTTATTATTTTATGTGTCTAGAGTTGCATTATTGTTTCTATTATGCTGTGTCTTTCTCGAAACCAAATTAGGAGGGAATGGAATGACGCTATAGTTTTAATATTAACTTTACCATTTATTTACTTCCAAACTAGGCCCTTCTGCCATGGACCTGTGATGTATAACTTTGTACTTAGGATTCTCCTTTTCCTTCTTTCCATTTTAGACATAGTTCCTTTCTCGTTCCTATCATTTTGTTCATATTCTATGTGGCCTGGGTAGAATAAGTAAATGCATTTCGTTTTCTCCAATAAATGTTGAGAAAGAATGGGGTTTACTATAGCTTAAAACTGGTTTAAACTCCCAATGCAATTCATTTACCGTAACAAAGGCGGTAACTCAATATTTCTTATACAAATAGTTTTAACAAGTATAAAATATCAATACAAATGTAAAAATTCAAAGAACACAAAAATAACTTGATTTGAATGTCTGTTACATCTTGTTATTCTACATTGTTTGTGTAAAGGCCGTTTTGTCATGGTGCCCTTAAACTTGGCTTGTCTACATTGTTTACATAACATTTTCTTTGAAAATTTCTTCATTTTATTTTGTCATTATAATAAGTTTCATTTCTTGCAGTTTTTGAAAAGTAATTTACCGTTAAAAAGTGCGAATATCAATAGATGTTTGTAACAGCTTTTCTTAAAAGGCGTTTATCAATCGAATCTTTAACAAAATTGCCAACATTTTATATAATTTAAACGGTAAAGGCGTTTATTTGTTGTACATTTTAGAGAAAATCGGCTTCCTACCTATTCTAGTTAGTTTACTCTTGAGACGATAAGCGTGATGCCGATAAATACTTCCGACAAAACGCATTACAATTAACAAAGATAATTCCTATGATATATCAAATCATAGACAAACGTCAGACAACACGGCTAAACAACTAAATGCTCTTACAAGGACAAAATTATTCTTTGAAATATCAAACAATTAAGAAACGTCTGGCAAAATATGACAAAATAAGAATTGTATTCCCATTTCAGTAAATAATAAAAAAAAGATTTATGAGCAAAGACAATTTTTTTATACTAAACAGTTATATTTTTCAATATTTTATTATAAAGTATTGCCTAAAATGATTTCAATAAAGGGTTGGGGAATGTCTGAAGATCGCCATATACTTGAAGTTGTTAACAGATCACATATTAATAGTCATTCACGTTTTACCAGAATCATGATATCTTTATAGTCGTAATTGATACAAAATAACAATATGACCGACCAAATAACAAAAGTCACGAATTATTTTAGCATTGTTTTATACCCATCGAGCATACTTGGGCTACTACAAGTAAACAACTTGGTTAAACATTTGCGGAAAAGTATTTAGTCTAATTCTTATTTCCATACATCAATAAAAAGATCATGACAATCTAAATGTAAGGTTCGTGTCTCCACGAGCTTATTATCGATTGTAAAAATAAAAATATACTTATTATATATATCTTTGTAGTTCACATTAATTACACGATTTGTTTTCGATATGTTTTAAAACGTCTATGAACGAGAACGGTAATAATTTTATGCAAAACAATAAACCTCTAAGAATACGTAATCTACGTTTAAATGAATTAAATTGATTAAAAGTAAGAATTTTTTTCAGAGAAAACAAAGCCAAAATTGTGTATAGGGTGTTAACAACAATATTAAGCTGCATAGTAAAAAAAAGACACCAAACATTGACACACGTATTGTTCTTGTCTTAAAACAGCTCCGTTCCCTTTAAGAATATCATATTTATGTTTATTTATAAACACCAAGGCTATGAGCTAAATAGTCCTTTTTGGCATTTAATTATCATTGGTTTTGAAAGAAAGTGTATTGGTCATGAGCGCAATTCATACACGTATAAACATACCTGTATATTAGTTGTTTATTATGATCAAAATTTAAAAATACACATTTTAAATGACAATCTAGCAACCCATACTTCTTATGAAACAAGGCGCATCATTACACTGATTCTTATAAGTCGCAACACTTATCATGGCAGAAGCATATGGTTGTTACCATTTGTATATAGATCTTTTAAGATCCTCGGTTTTTGTCTTTAAAGAGGAATGTAATTATTATATGCCATTAAATCATGTATACGCTGGACACCAAAGGAAACATTTAACATTACAAAAGAATGAAGACACTAAAAGCGAGAATCGAAATTACTTGTCTCAGTTGACTTCCTGAATGAACACTGATTTCTAAACAACTGACAGTGACGAACTAGCTATATTTCCTTGAAATACCACATCGCATTGTTTATTGTAATAAACCTACATTTATTTTCTCGACGTATACTAGTAATAAGGCAATCGTTACGTTCCTAGTAATTTCACATCAAGCCTATAGTTTCTACGTTTTGAAAATAGTACATAATTAAAAAACGTTCATTATTGAAACTGCCTTCTGATGTTTATTGCTGTCCTATGAAACCTTCAATAAAATGACTGGTAGATAATAATTACCCCCCAACGGAAAAAGCAATAACGAGAACATATCGGTAGTGTTATTTTTAACGCGCTGAAAATTAATATTCAAGAAATGATAACAAAAACTGTATATGAACAAAAACCCTTTTTCGTACCTGTTTATACGTGTGTTACGTGTCATTAGTAATGTTCCATTGAAAATTCTGTTATATTTTGTTGTAATTGTGGCCCGAAGTATAAGCTTTTGTTTGTTTAAAGTGCGCATGCACAACTGTAGAACTGTGATTTAATCTCAATTCGTATTGCTCAATGATCTAACTTGCCAGTTACACAGTGCACCCAACGTCATCACAGCGTCTGTACGGCGTCCACACAACGTTCCCCACAACGTCCAAGACGCTTTTTTCGATGGTTAAGTGACACATTTTGCGAACAGTGTAAACTATTTTGACAGTTTGAAGCAATGTGTCTTAGTATTTAAATTTACAGTTGTAAAAAAGTATAAAGTCACGCAGGCCTTTTAAAATGTTTAGTAACACTAAACCAAGTTTTATCGTTCTACGACCCCTTATTTGACCAAATACCGAGTTTGCTGCTACAACGGACACGAGCTTATTTAAAGTAAATACATTATAAAACATTGTCAAAAATATACTTATTTAATATTACGTGTTTGCAGTTCTTAACTGTGTTTTTGTGATTTATCACTCAAAATGATCCGTAATACTGTAAAACATTAGCAATATATATAAATATTTTACTATACGTATAAATTGTGCACAATACTGTTATGTCTGTTGTTAAAAACCCACGCAAAAGTAGATTATACAGAAGATGCTGTCTGTACATGTACATGAACATGAGTTTGATAATAGTATTGGGAATACCAGGTGCAAAGATAACTGTTTTCTTGTTCTTACTTTTTACAAGACTTTCATTTCCCGAGATCTTGTAAAGTCATTAACACAATCCCCGTGGACAAAGTGTACTTCTCTGGATGTCTGTGTGTCATATATAGTCCACTTTATCGCCAGTAGATATGTTCTTGTTAGATCAATATAAATGACCATTCATATATTATTAAAATTAAGTTTGTTGTAATAAAGCATCCCTAAAAATTCTTTTAAAGTAAACATTTACGTGGCACTGCATAATTGTTTGAAGTGTGAGTTATAAAACATACTTGACACATACATTTAAAGAAACAAAATTAGTATGTCGTAATTTGTGTGTAATATAGATCCTTGCTTTATGACCGTATTGTGGCACAATCCGTTTTTGAGAGCACACGTTTTGACAATCGGTACCCCTCGGCGATTTCTGCGAAAATTGACCTTGGGAATAATATGGAGAGCAAGTAGTCCGTTTCTCGATCCAGATCGTGATTACGAGATTAACATGCGAACAAAACACGTAAGATAGTATATCGAAGACTAGGTTACAAGTGAATTGCATTGTTTGGTAAGTGTTTTTAAAGACGATATTGAATGGAAAAGTTATTGTTATGATTTGCCTATAAATCGTGAATCAAAACACTTTACAATTGCATGGGTTTACATTTGTTTACATGCAAGCCGTTTTACTTAGGCGAATCACCAATAATTGCCATTGGGTGTATTCCTACTATTGTATCGGATGTCACATGTCCGAGCGGGAATCGCCGAGTAGTTACGATTGACGTTTCGAGAAGGACAAACTTGAATTGACATATTAGCTTAAGTTGATGTAAAATTCCACAAACCAACCCAAGGTGCAACATAAACTAGTTTTGTGTTGCTCCTCCATCGACCAACCCGCATTACTTGCAACGATCCAAAATATGTTATTGTCATTTTCGAAACATGCCGCTCTTTGTAAGTCGCGTTACTTGCGTTGATGACATTGAAGGTCATCGATGGTTGGCAATCAGTAAATCATGTAACAAAAAAGTTGTCTCGTTTCCAGAGAATACGTTAATTAAGTATCTAGATAATAATTGTCCGAGTCAGACATTTTGGGTCCAAATGGCAATTCAAGCGATATTAAGAATTTGGTATCATTTGAAAGGGAAATTTTGAAGATTCCAGTTATAGTTATAGAATAAAAATATCACCAGTTTAAATTACATGCCTAAAACATCATAAACGGTGTACATGTCAAGTACAGTTTAGTCAATAAATTAATGGTCATTTTAATAAGATAATTTTGCAAAGATATGATATTTTAGTTAGAGCTTTTACAGTTTTTTTTTGGGCCGGTGAAAATCCACTTAAAAACCATAATAACTTGATGCATTATTTTGACTTCATTTAGTAAATGGACGTCATTTGAGCATTTGGACCAAAAGTCACACGTCGGGTCACATTCATTTTAAATCACTGGCGTTTCGCAGAAATTTTATTTTCGTTCGAAACATTAAGAACAAGATAACGTGGGTGAATTATGGTTTTTATACAACAAAGCTAACAGTAAAAAAATGTTATTTAATTAAATGAACGACTGCACGTTTCTTAAATCGATATTAACATGCTTTACTACGAGGTGTAATCAAGATGTAGATCAACTGAGTATTTATGCCTGCACGCAACCAGTCTTGGTTTAGGATAGTGTTTCGTAAAATCTAATTGTCTTTAATTAAGTATATTTAACTCGAACAAGAATGCGCTGCAGACTTGGTAATCAAAATCAGTGCATAGGCAAATATAAATATTTTTTGTTAAGTAGGATAATTGACTTTCATCTAAGGGGCAGAAAGTACTAAGCTCACGGCGATTGCCTTGTAATTTGCTACTTTGAATTGGTATTAGGCAGAGGCTTCTATAACCTCGCCCTTAGACGGGCGGCCTATTTGTTAAATAAAATTATGTTTTGTATCTCTGGTAATCTACTCTATTGTGTCTAAGCAACCGTATTCGTCATTTTGAATTAGTGGATATTACGCCGGTTTCAAAACTAATTATGTTACACAGTATGCATGTATCTCCACAGTCACTCCCCCTAACAAGCGGTATTGTGTTCACTTATTCACAGTTCTACAAAACTGTAATCTCCTCCCATTTACACGGTCACATCAAAACTTTATCATGTGTATCAATCAAAACACTTGTTCAACTTCCGTATATTTTCATATTAAAGTAAAATAATCTTTATAGTGTTCAAACCTTCAGCCATCAAAGGAACTCGAAAGAAACACAAAAGCAAGAAAACAGCTGATAATGAAAATGCAGAAACAGCAAGGGAGTCATGGAGTAGACACATAAAGCGCCCACCCCCTCCAAAGCAAACAACTGTATTCACCCCAACAGAACACGTGCCAACACCAAAGATGAAGGGTCTTAACAAAACAAAAAGGCAAAATTCTCAGAAATTAGGGTTAAGAAACACCAGAAATACATGCTGGCTGAATGCCTGCATACAAAGTATGGCTGCGGTTCCAGTGTATACATGTACAGGAAATGACCAAGTTCATAAGCAGACACAGTCATTGCTAGAAAAAATACGAGAACACAAAGGAGCAGCGCGGGTTACAGACCCTAGAGTTGCAGAACGCCGTAAGAACTGAGTTATCGCACATCAAACTAGGAATACATAATGACACAGCAGATTTTATGTCATACATGAATGACAGTAATCCAAATTGTCAGGTTGCTATTGAGCAAGCAGTCACAGGTGGAAGATGTCAAAGGATATAACAGTAGCCGTTGATGCAAACTGGAATGTCACTCGATGCGACGAATCCAATGTGGAAACTAAAGATCACAGTTATCTGGAAGGTTTAGGAAAATGCCTACATTCTGGTATACATATTGGCGAATCGGGACGATGTGGACGAATAGACAGCTTCCCAGAAAAGGCTCTCAAACTTGGCAAGCCCGCTCTCGTAAAACCATTAACTAAACTTGTTAACAATTCCCTTACTACTTCATTTTTTTCCAAGTGAACTTAAAACTGCCCAGGTAACTCCACTACACAAAACGAAAAGCACATTGGTCAAAGGCAACTATAGGCCAGTCAGTATTATACCAGTTTTATCCAAGATCTATTAATGTTCAACGATTTTATTAATGACCATTTTAATATATTCCTATCTGCTTTTAAACCACGATACGGATGCCAAACAACTTTGTTAAAAATTATTGAGGACTAGAAAAAGGCACTGGATGATAACAAGTACACTACTGCTAATCTAATGGATCTTAGTAAAGAATTCGACTGTATACAGCATGATCTATTACTTTAACATTAAAATTTTATGGTTTGGTAAAATGCTCTTCAACTTATTAAAAGTTATCGTACTAATTGTCAACAATGAGTTAAGTTAGGCCAAAATAGTTAACATTTTAGCATTGTATAAGGGTGTTCCCTAAGGATCTATTTTAGGACCAGTGATGTTTACCATTTGTATCAATTACATTTTTAACTTTGTTCACCACTCAAGTTTATATAACTATGCAGATGACAATATCCTTCCTTCCTCTCACAAAGATTCAGATGTTGTCAAACAAAACTTGGAAGCAGATAGTATTGCTCTTATTCAGTGGTTTTTGGATAATAACATGCAAGCAAACCCCGACAAATTACAAGCAATTTCTGTAGGCAGGAAAACTAAAGACAGTAATATTGATTTTAATATAGATAATTTTACTATTCAATGTGATGAAGAAGTTAAACTATTAGGAGTTACTATTGATTTTAGGTTACATGTTTACAAATATGTTTCAAACATCTGTAAAAAAAAAGTTTCAAGGCAACTAAATGTACTCAAAAGAATTTGGAAATATTTGTGTAAACTTGGCAAACTGAACATTTATTATTCTTTTATTTTGTCAAACTTCAACTACTGTCCTCTTACATGGCATTTTTGTAGTGAAACAAACACGAAAAACGTGAAAATATTCAGAAGCGGGCTTTACGCTTTATCTATAATGACTATTTATCAGGCTACGAAGCTTTGTTGCAGAAGTCCGTCTTGCCAACTTTGAAAATTAGGCGTCTGCGCTCTATTGCTTTGGAAAGTTTTAAGATCACAAACATTCACCAATGTATCTACATGATCTACATGATCTTTCAATAGTAAAACAAAACTCTTATTCGCACCCGGCGCCCCCCCCCCCTAACGGCCGGGGAACTAAGAT
>Ga0224511_10003343_pt1 | contig 11480 bp, 6 predicted proteins | sample SF_May12_sed_USG_2_FD_169988 | JGI IMG/M metagenome (GOLD analysis project Ga0224511, IMG submission 169988) | Sediment microbial communities from San Francisco Bay, California, United States - SF_May12_sed_USGS_8_1 | ecosystem: Environmental > Aquatic > Marine > Sediment | place: USA...
AGTATTGCAGACAGAGCCACAAGCCCAAGTTTAAAGGCATTATGACAAAATGACCAAGATAAAACAAACACAGATACTACAATAAAACACACACAAATTAAAAATGGTTTCTTCAACAAAATAATTCAGAGTTAGCGTGTGGTACGGTCAATGTCTTTCTAAAGGACTTTCTATATCTACATAAACCAAAAGGTCACATTTCAAAAATGACATCGCGTGCACTTGGATTGAAAACCAGTATGGTGTACAGTGCCTATTTTAAGACCATATTAGGATTGTTAATATCTTTTCCCATAATTTACATTTATCTCTGGCCCGCCGTACTTAGATGACTTGAAAATGTCGCCCCGTACTTCATCATTGTGTAGTTATATTTTTCTGGTCCTCAGGGATCATGGATTTATGTTCTTTACATTTCCGTTTATGCTCTAGGGGGCGTAAATGGTCTGGCATCTTTCATTACGACTGATGAACAGCTTCAATAAAACCGAGACTGCTGTTTTCCCATGCAGGCTATGCTTCATGCGGGCTTTCCCTTTTCTCAGTTTAAATTAGTCTTCGAAACAAAGCTCACACAAGTTTCGAGTATAGTTGTTATTTGAAGGTTGTTAGAGTGTGCGTTTTTTTGTTGGGAAGTTTCTTTAACATTTAAATTTCACAGAACTATGTATATATTTCCCATATTTAATAACTCAACATGGACGAATACAAAGCAGGCAAACGTGCAGTAATAGTTGACAAAACAGACATAACAATCACGGATTCGTCAGCGGATAACCAAAACTTCGTCTGAAAGAACGTTGTTTTGTCACAGTCTTGTACAGTGTTTGGGCTTTTATATCAATTCCTCAACGACTAGTAATACAATTTTGTTTTACGAATCTTTACAAGAACAGTATTAATAAATCAGTTCGCAGAAAGAAGCTCACTTCAGACGAAATGAATGTCAAGACAACGTATAGGCTAGCACAGAATGCAATCCCAGCCAAGGTTACATTATTGACACGGTGCAGTACAACGCAGGATATAAGTTATATATATTGGTATATATCAACAATTGATATTGTTGTGTTCTATTACTACAATTTATGAAAGAAAAGTGAGGAGGTTGGTAATAATGGTTTCACAAGGTACATCTGCACTAGTACGCGATATACATAATACATATATATCTACTTTAGTTATTAAGGCAAACATGCAAAATCTAGTTTTCGTTTTAAAGAAATTGTGTATAGTTTAGTAGAATTTTAGTTCACGCATTATTAATTAGTCTGATAATTGACATGTTATAAATCTACACTAACCAAATTAACAAACTGTTTAAAACGTGGTGGTTTGGGCTGCCTTAGTTTGTATACACTTTAAGCCATGTACACAACATCATTTCAGTTCGCCTACATGACTAGTGATTCTAAGATGTTAAACAGTTTACTTTTTCATCAAGGGGCTTACTTCATTTTATCAAATACATGAACACATGTATGGTATGTTCATATATCAGGTGTAAGAGAAATATAAAATAATAATAAAATAATAGCGGTACACATCTATTAATTATAGTTGATGACGTTTCAAAAATTGCAGTAATACATGTAGATTAAATCGCTTGACTAATCACATATGTTGTTACATGATAAATAGAGTTATTTAGAATAAACTGCGTTTATCGGGTGATGACCACCTTTAGTCGCAAATGAGTTAATCGAAGGACGTGCAGTAAGAGTGTAAATATTGAACATCAATACTATAAATAATAATACAAAATACATTTTAGCAGAACACGTTATGTACAAAACTATCAGGTTCTGTTTTTTTTCAAGGTGTGTTTTATAGTTTTCTTTTTTCATTATTTATGGGCTTACTTCTTTCCAACAGAGTCATGTGTGAGAATGTGAGAGGTAACTGACCTGTTCTCATTGAAAGCAATAACCTGCAAAAACCTTCAGGAAGCACATAACATTTGTAAGAAATAAGCCATTTCGAACGTAACTTACATAAAACGACCTATGTCTATTTTAGCATGGTAATTTGGCAAATGGCACGAAACCACATTTTCTAGAGCCTTGATAATATTATTAAGTTGATTTGTCTGACAAAATGCTTTTCTGTGATCTATATTCCTCGTGAATTGTTAATGCGATCTCGTCTTATGTTTTGTTTCGTTATTTTATATAAACTAAAGAGAGAATTGAAGTTGAAGACAATGTTTTTTTCTTGTTTTTGAATTTTCCTTTCTTTAAGAGTCATTGTTATTCTCAATCGCGGGCATAGTTATCTAGTTCATGCATTAATATGAAAAAAGGCAACTACTTTTTCTGTATAGAAACATCTGTTTCCGGAAGACCTGCAATTTTAAATTAAATATTTGTCTTAAATACGTATCTTAATCATGCCCAAGACACAACCCGTGTTGTACGATTTCCATGAGAGAAGTATGACATCTTTCTAAACGAGTTCATGAAACCAGTTTTAATTAAAAGTTTTATAGAAAGAGAAGAAAGCGACTAATGTAAAAGTGATGTGTTAGGTCTTAAATGGCCATTTGTTGTTTAAGACAAGCCCGCAACTATTTTGCGCCATTTTTTTGTCTCAATATACTATGAAAAATACTTAAGAAATCTTCCAACGCCTCCGTATGCATTTTTAATTATAGCCAGTCTGCGAATTAGTCTACAAGCCCGAAGCCCGAATCGATTTAAAGGCCGGTCGGTCGATTAGAATTGTATGCAAGGTAGCCTGACCGGTCGATTTAAAATTTGAAGTACAATTTTGAATAATACCCCTGTTACACTAGAGCCCGTTCTTACCCGTTCGTACTACGTTCCAGAAATTTTATAAAACGAGTTGAGGTCGGGTTGAAACGGGCGTATTTGGCCAAACGATGGCTAAAATACGATTGCAACTAGTTCACATACCGTTATTGACTCGACTATTCCGTCCTCAGACCGTCAGCAGACCGTTCAGAACGGGATAAAACGGCTATGTACAACGTTATCAAACAGTCCTAGTCCGACTCCAGTCGGTTTAAGTCTGTTTCGTTACTAGTTCTATTTCCTTCCTATTACGTCCACTCTCGCCCATAACTCGACCACCTCATTTACAGACCGTTCAACTCGACCACAATACGTCCTCATTCCGTCCTCAGTACGTTCAGATCGTAACTGCCCACACGTCCTGGTCCGACCTATAAAAACTCGGCACGTTTCAGCTAGTCCTCATTCTAGTTTGACACTTCAAACCAGTAAAAAAATACCCAAGCATGCCTCCAAGCATGCCTCTAAGGAAAAACAGAGGCAAACGTAAAAAACGCCGCTCCTCTACCCACACAGACTGACACAGACTGAAGAACAGACTGTTGTCGCTCAACCCTTTGCTGAAAATGATACGCCAACGCAAAACCCACCGTCTGAAGACTCTAAGTCAGAGGGCCAGATGTCCGTTATCCATGTTACATATGTAACTATAATATGATCCTATGAGAGGACGGTCCGTATTAAAACCCTCCTGATTTGATCGTACTGCAAACGGAACTGTCGTTAAAAGGACTGGATACAAACGCAACACATCGTACTGAACACCGATAGAGCGTACCTAGGACGTACTGCAAACGCTTAGGACTGTGTAGAAACGTGTTAAGAACTTTTTTTTGATTTTATCAATATAACACTGAGTAGGGACGCACTAAGAACGTTATGCGTAAGGTCGGTCTTCGGACGAGATGAACGAGTTAGAAACGGACAAGGTCATTACGAGATCGTACTTCTAACAGCAACTCGATCGCACGTCCCAGAACGTCCTTAGTACGATTGCGGTACGGCAGTTACGTTCGCAATACGACCATCTCGTTTTCGGTACGATGGCACTACGTCTTATTTCAGGACGGGATGGCTTTTCAAAATTTTTGAGTCGGTTCAAAACTTTGAGAGGCCATCTCGATCAAACTCGTCCTAACTCGTCCAAAAACGTTCGTAAACAGATATCAATAGGTTGCCACTACGACCACTCCGTTTTCACGCCGTTCAAGCCCGTTCGCTTCGAACTTTTAGGTCGTACTGAGGACGAGTATAAGTGTAACAGGGGTATAAGAAAACACAAGCAAGATTAAAATAAGTGCAAGTCAACTCATTTCTATAATAACGCGCAGACTGATTATAGCATTATCAGGAGTAGGGTTATTGAATTTCACTACCGTGCATATTCATCAAACCTCTTTATACAAAGTGTTTTAAATTAGTCAGATATAAGGATTAAAATGTTAACGTGCAGTGTACCTTTAGGAAGCTGTTATGACACAAACGCATTCTTAAAACATAACACAAACAGGTTTTAGTATGGTTTGCTTGAATTATTGTTTTAATATTGAATATTAGGTGATTGCATCATACTTATTAATACAGATGCTGTTAAACTTCAACATCGAGCAAAAGAGTCCTGTCAAACCGGGAGTGCATAAAATAGGCATGCAAATACACTTTCGTATGACTCCACCTGCACTTAACATATGGAAACATAGGGGTTCCATAAATATAACAAAGCCAACTGCCCAAGCATACGACCGGGGTGGCTCACTGCAAAGTTGTTAATTTAATTGGTTTTGTGCATTGTTGATGTACACGTTTACAACGAGAAAAAAAGGTTAGTTTGGTAGCGTAACTTGATACAAAATTATGTTTTAATACTCAATAATAGTTGGTATTTAACAGTCATTACCTTTTGTTTAAAATAAACAAATGTTTTACTATTTATGGAATTTATTCTGCACACGAAAAAAATCCAAAGTTTGTGAATTTAAAAAAGATATCGGCAATATAATTAAAGGGGCGTTTGAAGTGTTTAGTGGTTTATATGTAATTCTCTTTGTTGTTGTTAATGTATAGGATTAAGAAATTAAAGCTATTTGTATATTTTGGATAACCCCTCTCTTGTCTCTATTTAATATGAAATTAACATGATCACTTTGCCACATCTGACATATGCACTAACGGATGAATGTACAAGTACTAACGGTCATTTTAGCCTAATACGCATTAGCCCCATGTCCGTTGGTAAATACAGGATCACATATTTCTCATCGTCTTTGGTTATGCATAAACTGTGCATAATTTTCATATAGTTACCGTTCAAAAGAACTTCTTTTTTGATTATGAAACAGTTTAAACGGGACCGTTGTGCTTCTTTGCAAAGACAAATAAGTAGTGTAATGAACACAGCGATGACAGTGTAGACTGATCGTTATAATACAATAGTATACCTCACTTAAAATTGTTCTTCTTTACGCTATGTATCAGGGGGCCGTTTCACTAACATACTTAAGTATACTTAAGGAAGGATTTACGACAATTTTTAGCGCAACTCTAAGTTATGGAAAAAGCGTTTCACCATAAGAAAACTGGCGTAACTTTTCCGATATGTTTAGGCAAGCGCAGCGTCCATAACCTTTCACATAGCGTAAATATGGCTGCCACTCTTAACATAACTTTATGGAAATGTTAGTGTCGCTTACCATTCACTCTAAACAGCACATTTACGTGTCATGGTGGATTCCTGGTTCTGTCCTGAGGAACTTGAACCTGCTTTGTCTGCAATATATTTGTCTTTAAACATCTCGTAAATATTTATTTACAAAACATGACAATATCAGTGGATCATTCTTAACCTTCTGCAGTGTATGTCAATGTGTCAACCCAAGATCTGTTAGTCCAGCCACAGTAAGTAAAATCTACAATCGATCTTTTCCTAATGCCTTACATGGGTGTGAGTTGTGACATATGAACATAAAAGAGGTCATGAGCAAAGTCCACGTTGCACAACATCTTTGCTTAAAACACTATTAAACGTTGCACAAATAGTGTCGCTATGACTATGTTCCAAACAATGTGCATACGGGAGATATTCAAGTATTGAAAACTGCTCCTCGTGTGCATTCTGAGAATACACGCTCACACAGAAGTTTGAAAAATCCGTGAAGCGGCCACTTTTTGTCTCAACTACAGACAGAGTGTAAAACATTTCTGAAAAGAGGACAGCGTGACGTTTAGAAGATAGTATGATTTGTGATACATCAACACATTAAAAGCTTAAGGTCTATTTTCAAACATGGCAATGCGTGCGTCTGTTTTGAGAAACCAAATGATTAGGGTTTCCCATGAGTATTTTAAGACCTTTATAATAAGATTATAATTATTTTTCTCCATTTTATTTTTATCTCTCGCCCTGTACTGAGTTGACATTTCGTTAAAACCATAAGCTTCTATGGATAACATTATTTTCTTGACTTAAACTGACAGTTTATAGTTTCTTATTATCAACATAATAATATACAACAAGAAAGACCATTGATGCAAAGCATCAAAGGGCGCCGTTTAATAGTTTTTGCATTGTTTATGTTTATCTATGTTTATGCTTCTTTTCGCTGACGATATCGCATTATTCACCACTGATCTTACTAGTCTACAAAACCAACTTGATACTGTGGCCTCTTACTCTAATAAGTGGGGTCTAAAAATAAATGTTAATAAAACTAAAATATGTATTTTTGAAAAAAGGAAAAGTAATCACAATTTTGTTTGGAAGATCAATGAGGAAATTGTTAAAGTTTCTAGACAAATATAAATATTTAGGAGTTACCTTTTCATATCATGGCTCTATGAAACACGCTGTTGATGTTTTAAATCAACAGAATTTAAGAGCTTTTAATCATTTGCTTTCTTTGTTTTATCGTGTGAAAATGGATGTTAAAACCAAGTTAACTATGTTTGATACCCTAGTTGTACCTATTTTGTTATACTGTTCAGATGTTTGGGGTGTATACAACCATAAAGATATAGACAAATTACATTTAAAATATTGTAAAACTATTCTCGGTGTACGGCCACAAGCGCCAAATATAGCCGTTTTCGGCGAATTAGGTCGTTTCCCCATATCTGTTATATGTAAAGAAAGAACTTTAAAGTTTTGGTTAAAAATTATGCATAACCAAGACTCACCAATGTATAAAGTATTTATTGAGCAATGGGTTAGCAATGAGCCCAACTGTTGGGCTTTATATGTGAAAAAGCTGTTATGTGATTAAGTTTTTAGTAATGTATAGAGTAATTTTGACCCTAATGTTAATTATTTACCTATGCTATGTCAACGTTTAAAAAACCAATATGTACAGAATTGGGGTGCTTCCCTAGAAAATTCGTCTAAGTTAGAACATTATAGAAAATACAAAACTTACTTTTGTCTAGAAGATTATCTTAATAGCATTGTTAACGATAACTTACGTGTCCAATTATGTCGTTTTAGAACAAGCTCACATATGCTTGAAAATGAAATGGGCAGATTTGCCAGTGTTGCCAGAGATTGTCGTATATGCAAATTATGTTCTTTAAACCAAATAGAATCAGAATATCATTTTCTTTTATGCTGTCCTATGTATCGTTGTTTGAGAACAAAATACTTTGGTAATATACACTGGCCATCACTACACAAATTTGTTAGTATCATGTCCTGTAAAACCAAAAGTCATATGTTAAAATTATCTATGTTTATAAGAGATGCTTTTAAGATGCGTCAAGACGCATTAAATATCTAATTACTAGTAAATATTGAAATGTCACTCTTCCTTATATATTTACAATGTACAGACTATTTTGTATTTGCACCGTATGTTTCGCCATATTATGTTGCTTGTATATATGTTTATATTGGCCAAAAGCATTTGTATGATGGATTGCCAAATAAATGAATGAATTATTTTGTGCAAAAGAGAAGTTATAAACAAGAATTTAACGAATCTGTACAAGAGAAGTATTAAAAAGTAGTTTGTATCAGTTCGCGGTAAGAAGCCAACATCAAACGTAATAATTGCCAACACGACGTGCAGGCCAAATAGGACCCAGTAACATGGGCATTATTATATATATTGATGAGAGTGTTAATGATTAATTCCACAAACACTTAAAAAGGTGAAACAAACTGTAATATGCGATAAAATCAACTTTAGTTCAAAGGAAAACACTAATACAATGTATTGTCAGAACCCAAAAGCTATGGGTTATTTGTTAATGTGTTATGGATTTACGGTAAAATGCTTAACACATTTCCCCCATTTTAGTGTTCTGAGCTTTCAAATGATTATAATAGTTTATTGTGTTTATTGAATATAAATACCAGGTCAGAGACATACGCGGCAATAGTACTACTGACTAACACACTAACACACTACATCAAATTACCAAACACAATCTGTTAATACGTTGCGATTGATATTACCGTAAGGTTGTGATACTTCTACCACATTTGAACAATGTCGATGTTTTTGTTCAGGGCCTTTTACAATAAGCCGTACAAGTCATTGCTTACACAAAGCATAAAATAATGTTTTATATGTTTCCTCTCCGCGATCGACCCTCCAAAAAGTCGCGACTCAAAATTGTTTTCCACTTTCGACAGCTATTGTTTTCTGAGTTCGAGCACGAAACCGAACGAATGGTAAAAACAAATCAATTCTGTCCCTACATACCCAGCCTACTTTAGCCTATGTCGCGAAGGAGAAGCACTTTCTATTTCATGTTTGGACCCAAGGGACATGAACAGCTTCAATAAAACCGAGGCTGCTATTTTCCCATGCAGGCTATGCTTCCTGAGGGCTTTCCCTTTTCTCAGTTTAATACTTCTTCCTTGCAAGAGGCAGATGTGAGGGGCAACTAGCCACCACTACTAGAAGCAATGACCTGTAACACTCATCACATTTGTAAGAAATGTTATTTAAAACTTAACTTACATATATATACCTTTTTCTATTTCCACCACTGTAATTTGGCAAAAGGCACGAAACCACACGTTTACTGAGTCCCTTGATTATATTACTCTGTTTATTTGCCTGACATTCTGATGTTTGCGATTTAGATTCCATGTGATATGTTCATGTGACCTTGACCTTTGTTTTGTTCCAGATTGTATCGTGTGGGTAGAATCGATGTGGTAATAAAAAAAAATAAACATATGTTTATATTGTTTTGCTTTTTTAAAGAAATCAACTGAATACTAAACGGCACTGGTACGTGTACTTTCGATACAATCAAAACACGTGGTGTTTCTTGATTGAAACATCTGTTAAAAAACTTTGTTATCAAAATTAAAAAACATATTTTTTTTCTCGGTCATACTTAAAATGATTAATGGTGGTGTGAGATTTCTTTTACGGATAGAGAGCATCTCTTTCTTCCTTTCTAGTTAATATTTTGTACGAGTTCGAAGTATTGAGAATAAGGGGTCATTTTGTATATTGAACGATGGTTTAGGCTTGATAACACCGCAACCTTTTTCAGACGGTCTTCGAACATTGCCGGTAAAAATAAATTGACAAGGTTAAATAATGAAAGATAAACACAATGCTCGGAAAACATTTTAAATATTATTAACTAAAAATTTACAAAAGCAACATTAATGAATTAACGTTATTACAGCAAAATTTGATGAATTAGTCAAAACCGGCAATGACTTGTTGCCTTATGCCATTGACGAGAGCAGTGTTGTCTGGTGAAGTGGTGTTCTATTTTGTTTTATTTCGTGTATTGAAAGCAACAAACTATACTGTTATGTTTAAATTGAAATTGGTTAATATTTTGTTTATTTCATTTATTGCGTATTATAATACACATATAATCTAATAATTCATATTATATTGTTTATGTTTCTCTACTTCAGTGATTATTTTAACCCCCCAACAAAAAAAATAATAATAATAATTATAGAAAATAATTTTTTAAAAAAGGAGTGCAGTGCCTGTTATCATTTTTTCATGGCTCTTTACCAGTTGTCGTAATAACCCAAACTGTTAAAGACGTATCTATACAAGTAAAATGTTATCAAATGCACAGTCATCGCTTTATCACAATTGTCTAACATGTAATACATATAATATATTATTGTGTGTCCTTTAATAAGTGGCACATCTATTTTGTTTGTGTCATCTCTAATTTTACAAAAACCGGCATGCGCAACAACAGTTTCTAGTTCCTTCTACCAAAGCATTTACAAATTGTATAATTATTTTTTGTCAAAGACCATGCTTAACAGTCTTTATTTGAAAATGTTTTTTTTTACATTGATATGGCTTTATAATGGTTGCGTGTTTTTGCTGAGTACAATTATATATCTCTGTAATGCTGAAATAATGACATTTACGGTGTTGTTTACATAAGGTTATGTTATTGATGCGTTTGTTGCTGCGTTTCTATTAATTTGCACGTTTTGCACTCGCCCAAAACGGTAACATGGAATAAATATTTTGTGTGCGCTCCTCACTCGCTCTTTGTTTTAAAAATCCACATACCAAGTCATTTAATGGCCATAAGGAGCTCTACATAACTGTGTTTAACCTTCATCAAACCATTTCAGATGCCTAATGAGAGAGGTTTAAATGTTAACGACCCTGCATTTTGTCGTTATTTGTCGTAATTATCTTTAACAATTAAACGATGCAAACTACAAGTCTAACAGTATCTTAGGATATTGCCTCGCGATTTATTTCTTTGTTAAAAACATAGGGGTTGTTTGGTTTTCAAAATTAAAAAGTCTGGTTGTAAGCGTGGACCTCGTTACAAAGTGACCTGCTATTCTCACATTAATTTAATTTGATAATACTTAGAGCAACACCATTAGGGTGAATTTTCATGAACCGTGGTTCATCTTCGAAACAAGATATTAAATGTATACTGACGAAAACAGTTAGTAAATGCCATATACAACCCTCTTAGAACGTCATGTACTGTACGGACATACGGTGAATGCGTAGTGCAAACAAAATGACCGGTATTTCTAAAATATAAGTAGGAAATCATATTATTATTATTATTATTATTATTATTATTATTATTATTATTATTATTATTATTATTATTATTATTACTACTACTACTAATATGATTTTATTCCGGTTATCTCAATCTCATGTTTAAGTCCCGATGCACTGTTCCGCAAAATTTCAAAATCCGCCCAACGCGGTAGATTTGCAATGATCTTGTGACGGCTTGTGAAGGGGTCTTTATTTTGTGTTTTCTAGGTCAGATTGTCACCTGACAATATAATCCTAATTCATTGGATTAAAATTGACCATGTACTGTTATAAATGATCACGATTGACAGTTGCGGATCTGTCTATTATTTTGTTTATAAATTCAATAGTAATAAAATTGCATAACTGGATATTCAGTCATTCGGTATTTTCAGTAGTTCGATGTCAATCCCTGGCTCCAACACCACTTTTTGGCTTGCCGTTCACGGCAAGCCAGTATTGTTTTGGAAAGGTATTTCCGGTTTGAAGTTTCCCTGCTTTCTTTTTATGCATGCGAACGGGACGGGCCCATTCGAGTTTCGGGCGGTTCCGATATTATAACGTAAACTACCGAACATTTCCTAGACGGTAATGATAATCTAATGGCCGAGTTGTTCCGATTATGATGATGACATGACAAATTATTTTAAAATAT
>Ga0224511_10003344_pt1 | contig 11478 bp, 10 predicted proteins | sample SF_May12_sed_USG_2_FD_169988 | JGI IMG/M metagenome (GOLD analysis project Ga0224511, IMG submission 169988) | Sediment microbial communities from San Francisco Bay, California, United States - SF_May12_sed_USGS_8_1 | ecosystem: Environmental > Aquatic > Marine > Sediment | place: USA...
TTTTCAGCTGCATCCCTTGGCAAAAAGTAGTCCACTTGAGTGCCCTTTGTACATGTGTACTGGTGTTTAGCCGTAACCCGACCGTTATACGGATCGCGCTTCGCGCGATCCGTACGGTCGGTATTAAGTAAAGAGAAATGCATAAGAACGGCAAATCTGCTTTGCATAATTTTGGAGTAATTGTCTTTTTATATACATGTACATGTATGCTTAGTACCTTTAAAAACGCAAACTTTTAAACTAAGTATATTTCCTTTATTTTGTTATGTAAATACCTAAATTAATGTATAGTGTTATCTTTTAAAAACGATTCTTTATGAGGTGGTATGACAATTTAAAAAAATGCACTTGGTCCTCGTGACACATGAATTGTTAATATTCGCGCTTTTTTCTTTATGCCACAACATTGACAATGAAACGCTGCTTTAAAAAGTTAATTCGTTATTGAACACACATCGATGCGGACATGCACGACTTTTTGGAAAATGAAGGCAACCACGCTCTTGGAATGCTAATGGTAGAGGCTACAAAGCAACATGTAGCTAATGCATTTGGATGAAGTGTGTCGACTGTTACGCGTCTTGCGTAACGAGTGCAGGTCACTTGAAGTGTAAGGGACCGTCCACGAGCCACGTGTCACCACCAGATGCCAGGACCAAAAGATGCGTGTCAACCACATTCGAAACAGATTCTTCCAGACGGCTACCTAAACCTCTAGACAGACTGTCGGGCGTCAAAGGTAAGTGCACATATGTGTTAAATTTATACTAAACTTTTACAATTACAATTTGACGTATATTTTATAAAAACATTGATTTATGCTTTCACACGTCGCATACACACTCAAACCGTCAGAAGGAGGCTCCGATCTGCTGGTATACGATGCCAGAGAACACTGAAGGCCTCACGTCTTTCGCAACACCGTAAGCGAGAATGTTTCGCTTGGCGCACATTACGCTTACCCAGCAGCCTTGGAGTAGTGTTTTTTTAGGATGGGACGCGAGTGCACCGAAGCCGAAATGATGTATGCCAACGTGTATGGCGGCGTCGAGGCGAGCGTTACGCTGAGGCCTGCATCAATAGTACAACCATTGGGGTTGTGGTATAATCCATTTCTGAGGAACACTAACATGTTACAACAAGACGCCGCTTGTTGTGTTTGATCGCAGTGTGAACGCGCAAGTGCATGTAAACCAAGTGCTGTCTTATGTTGTACTTCCCTTCATGCAGAACAACTTTCCCCCAGAATTCTGCTGCAGAATGGCGCTAAACCACACACGACATTGGTTACACAAAGGTTTATAGCCCAAAACACACTCACTGTGTTTGATTGGGCTGCTATGTCATCAGGCATGTCGCCTATAGAACATGTATGGGGTGAACTCAAAAGACGCGTTTTCGCTCGCGCACAACCACCCACCAACATCAACCAGCTCCGTGAAGCCGTCCTTGAACAGTAAGATACTATCCCACAACAATTCATATCTCAATCGGTGCGTTCAATGCGACGACGTAGTATAGCATTGATAAATGTGAATGGAAGTTATACGCATTATGTCCGGGACATAACTCTAGAACTACATGAGGTATTAACACGAAACGGTAGGTAGATATATCTCATTAGGTAGAAGTGCAGTACATAAGAACCGTAAACCTGTCTTGCATATGTTCGTACTCTCCCCTTCATAACGCTTTAAGGTACTGCCTTTTGTGATTATTCATACTAATTTATTGTCCACAATGTAACTCCAACAACATGAAAACTTCTGACGTCAACTTTCGCATGTGTATAGAGCTCATAGTTGAGAAGTGCAGTGCAAAATGAACTATAACTCTTTTCCTCATAATTGTGGAATCACTGCCCTTCGTTAATTTTCATACTTTTTATGACACCATCTGGATAGGACTGCCGCTGTCCATGTGTAGAAAATGATAAGGAATTAAACGGCAAATTCAATTTTTCATACGTTCTAACAGTTCTAACCAAGCTAGACATTCGCTCTGCTAGTGGGAAACATATGTGTCATTACAAGCCTGTTGTAAAATAAAAGCAGGATTTCATCTATTTAAGTAGCATCGTGTGTTGGACGCATTTGTTCACAATGCCAGATAATTTGTTTTAATTTGTGCTTCCATTTATCTAACTTAGAATCACCGATAGTTAAATAACTGTCTGGCAATTTCATTGGGGAAATTCAAGATGATCAAAATGGAACACTCAGGTTAGGGTTAGGAATTTTAAAATGATGCCTGTTCGACAGATATATTGGTAAAAAATATAAATAAAAAGATATATGCAAAACCATTTATGCAGACCAAGTTTACATTTTTTATAAACGGAAACTGTGTAATCCCAATAAATGTTAAGCTGCTACATTGGTACGGTCAATGATAATCATTGGGGGTATAAACCAGTTTTTGATTTATTGTAATGGTACGGATTTTAACAATCTACTATTGTCTCAAAGCACAATGACCTTTAAAAGTCTTTTAAGCACTACAATGGCGACCATACAATAACAAAAAACCCTTAATACATCATTTTGTGATATTCTAAGGACAAAACACTGTATTTATGCTCGCGACGGTAATGCGACTTTAGAATACGAATTTAGATAAATTTGATCACATATCAAATGACTAAGTCACTATTATAGAGTCCAAAATAAAGCATTCATACCCCAGTATACCATGTTGAGACGTAGTAAAGACAAATTCTATGTTTAGAACCTAAATGGTACTTTTAAACGAGTTTATTTGCAAAAGTGTTTAATTGCAAAATAAGCTGCGATTGAAATGATTTATTTAATGTTATTTAATGTAATAAAACTATTGCAATTCACGTCTTATTACAATTTGGGTGAATCAATATGTTCATTATCTATTTTTTATAATCTTTCTAAACAGTCACCTCATATATAATAAGTCATATCTTTTAGTATAATATCAATGTATTGCAACTTTAAAGAACTATCAATGTGTGTATATACTATTGTATTATTTACTGTAACAAGTCTCAGCATTGGTTGAGAAAAAACCCATCATATATTACCATGAACAATAAAACTAGTTCAGTGTTCTGTGTTCATTTGTGGGCTCCACATGTTGTTTTTGTGTGTTTCTTGTTGTACCAGATTTTGATGCCAACGTGCCCGAAATGTTCCAGAAATATTTTCAAATTATATTACTGCTAGCGTCATGCATCTGTTAGATGAATCACTATGCGTGTAATCTACGGTTCTAGCTTACTGCAACCTCTTGTAAAACTATGGACACGTTAATTTCTTAGTGAACTTTAACCTTTAAAGCAGCTGTCCTCCAGATGCTCAAAAAATAAAAAAAGGGTAAATACTGGTCTAGTTATGTTCAGTCGAGAAATCTATTATACTGACCCCTTAATTCAGTTGACAAAATCCTTGGTAAAATATCGTTTTTCTTTGCATAATCTACTGCGTTACTAACTCAGTAGCCGTTATGTATAGTAAGAATATCCCGATGGCAGAAAAACGAATTGTCTGTTTTCAAAGCAAAAAAGTGAAAATATGTAGGTTTTTTTTTATTTCTAAAATTATTTAATATATTTTTGAACAGATATTTTGAAATATTTGTAACTAATGATTTTTTAGTATGTTCTGGAGGTCAGCCGTTTAACAATTTATAACGAGTATATTTTAAAAACCTTAGTGTACTGCAACCGCAACGAACTATCGGTATGTTTATTTATAATTACCTTATTTAACTGCATCTCTTCATCCAGATGTTAGTAAAGGAAATTATTAATAGTGTTCGATGCATAAAATCATATTACATGCGGAGCTCCCAGTACAGAGACGTATACATATTCTTATTCTAGCTTATGGATTTCAATAATTTTGAATTCGCGTGGGTACAGTTATTGTGTTCTTTATTGCGTTGAATGATGAAGATGCAGACAAGAAACAAATACGTTACTTGCGTGCTAAAAGCAAGAATCGTTTATCGTAAATTGAGTATAACTCAACACAATGTGTTAAATAAATGGAGTCATTTATCTCTGTTATCGCAATTTCAGAATCTCTTTGTTCCTAACAAATTTATGAATAAACGTTCACATCCAAAATGTTATTGTTTTGTTTGATTTGTCTGCTGTATTTTAATCATTTGTTTTACTTTTATCACTGATAACATGATGGACACTATACTGTGTAACATAATTAGTATTTGTTTTGCGTCTTAGTAAAGCGAAATAACGGCTTCTTTGGTATAATCTCAAATGACATTTCTTTATAAAAAACTGTTGAGTGGGCATGTTGAGATAATTTCAAAAGCTTTTAAGCGCCATACTTTTAATGGCAGAAATGTTTTATATGCGAGCTATATTTGAGCATCATGAGTTCAAATGACTGAGAAAATTAAATTACTCTTTATTTTGATCCCTCGTGTTATGTTTGCAATTTATACAAAGAAACCTCTAAGTTGCGTTAGCGTTTGTGGCATTGTTTCCTTCTTCCATTGTTCACCAGTAATAATTCTTCTGGCTAGTGACGTATTTTCTCGAAAAAGCGAGGTACAATGTGTCTCTAATAGGCTTGAAACGTAAGACCAGTATTGATATTTCATATTTATTACAGCGGTAATGTGTGTGTCAACCCTACGGGCCATAATCTGATCACCTTAATGATCTGTCAGATGTTTAAAAAAATTATAACAATTAATTGTACTCTAAAAGACTTTTCTGTAACAACAACCAATATTGGTTTTCTGGTAGGGTATGAATCTTCGGACCATAGTAAAAATGAAACAACATAGTGGTCATTTAAATGACTGTGTAGATCCGACCTTACCTGTCTGGAATTCGACCTTGCGTTAATGCCATCGCAGAGAAATTCCCTAGAAAACATTTGTAATATTTGATTAATAAAACAACACATGATATCACTTTCTGTTGCATGTTAAACAGTTCGATCGTTGGAACGCGTTGTCAAACACAAAACTAAGACATTAAACAGACACATTATGTGTAAGGTAAATACACTTTTAACCCGAACACAGTCCGATTTGTAAATAAACAAGATACAATGAACATTACCAATCGAGGTTAATACAGCATGTTATCTTTTGTGAGTATGTATGATCATAAAATTATTTGATGTACGTAAAAGCATAAACGTCTCGGAAAACTGAATAGTCTTAGCACAAAAGTAAAACGAAAGTTTAGTTAAATTTTGTCTTGGATAAATCATTAAAAATATAAATAAAACAAAAAAATAAAAATCTGATAAACACAAATAATAGTGTATGTTTCTAAATGTATGTTGCGTCTTGGTGTTCTACGTATTTTTTGTGTTGTTCTGTGTGTTGGTTTTTGTACGGGCCATTTTGTCAGGGTGCCCTTAAAATTGACATATCTACATTGTTTACAACATTCATTCTTTGAACATCTCTTCAATTTATGTTACTGAGAAGTAGAGTAATCCGTCTCGTACACTCTGTATACAACATAACACATTGACGAAAAAGCGGTAGAAGCCGACAATGTTTTCGACACCTATGGTCGTCTTGGGCGCATTTTACAAAATGCTTTGTTATGTGTTGTTTTGCTTCGGTTTGGCATTAAATAACCAACTTGGGATTTTTACAAGATATTTGATTAAACTATCAGACATATTCCCTTTAAATACCGTTCTAGTATGTTCAAGGAACAACATGTCGCCATCAATTGATGTTTAGTCCCACAAGCAATGGGATAATTTTATAAGGTGTTAAACAGCAATACCAATTAAGATACTGAAATACTGTAGTTACCAGAAAAAAGAATGTACCGAAATCATTTTTAAAGGTTGTTAACCCTAGAACGTAAAACACATGATCTTTGTTTTCCAAATAGTAAATTGAGTCTTTTTAAGTATCGTAGCAATGTTTTTGTTGTTATTGTTTGTTGATGAAAATTTAAGGACAAACTGCCGTGTACAATGGAAAGATCAGTCGGTAGAGATCAGACTGCGAATATATTGGTGTGTTCAAGCCATATATGAGCCGTTCACTTCGCATTTCATATCTATCTAAACTAAATATTAACTTCAAATCAGTTAAGCCGGTTAGCGGAGTTGGTATTACATGTATGTTGGACGTCTCATTTTGTAGTCTGGATTTTTTACTCCTTTCATTAAGTAAAGGGTGCGGGGTTGATTCTCGGCCCAGGAATGAAAGAAAGCTTTAATTTTTGTTAAAATAGCAAGGTCAAACAAGTTTATTTATCCCTTACATACTGCACGAAGCAGCTATAAAAACGAAGACTTACATTTATGTAATGCAGCTAAATAATTAATGGTCTTACATAGAAATAACAAATTGTAACACCATATATATCTATTTAGATGGTTACATTAAGCGTCTGTATTTCAAATTAGATTCTCAATGAATCTGCATTACATTTGCATTGTCAGCTAATTTATTGTCCAGACATACTGATAGTGTTGCAGTGTTATTTCTCAATAATGATGACATGAATCCTCGCCGTGTCCATATAGTCGACTAAAATTCCAGACAAAAAAGTCCGCCATATTGGAAAACTTGAATTGCAATAAAGTAAAAAAATGTTTGTTATTTTAATTCAACGGCTAATTTGACTGATATAAACATTTTTCTGGACCCTATAATAATAAATTAGAAAATGTGTATGTGATCAAACTAATCTTAATTCGTGTTCTAAAGTGGCAAAATATTTTTCAATCAATCATCCAGATAGAAGAAAATCAAAATTTCTATAAAGAACAATAATGACCACATATTGCTATGATTCTATTGCAAAAGTAATTGAGATGTCATAAAAGTATTGCATTTCATTACCATCTCAAAATGTTGTCCCAATGGTTAATTAAATATGGTCCCTATAGTAGTGCTTTAGGCATTTTGATGTCAATGTACTTTGATACAATAGCAGATTGTCTGCATGAATGTTCTTGCATATTTTTTATTTCACCGACATATATGTTGTGCAAGCATCAGTTTAAAATTCCTAACACTAACCTGAGTGTTTCTATTTTGATCATCTTGCGTTTCCCTAATGAAATTGCCAGACAGTTATTTAACTATCGGTGATTCTAAGTTGGATAAGCACAAATTAAAACAAATTATCTGGCATTGTGAACAAGTGCGTCCAACACACGATGCTGCTTACAAAGATGAAATTCTGTTTTTATTTTACAATAGGCTTGTAATGACACATATGTTCCCCACTAGCAGAGCGAATGTCTAGTTTAAAAAATACTTTATGGTGACTATTCACCCATTTAAAACCATGATACAATATTACGAGGCTTCACTAAACCAAGTTTCAAGCCAAATGTGCAAACTCTTATCTTTTTAGTTATACGAAATCACAAGAGTACACTAATGTCTCCAGTGGGGGCACAATAATGGCCGCGATCCAATGATTTTTCGTGCCACAGACAATGGCAAAAACATGCTCAAATTAAATTACTTATACTTCAACCGTTAACACTTAAATGATTTTTTACCCCAACACCCCTGTTGACAGAGTCACGCCCCATCCCCCTTCATATCATGAATCCGCCACTGGAGTCGGTTACACCGGGTGATTCTCGTTAAATAGGTTTTGGACACAGATAAGTAGTGTTAACCAAATTCAGCATAAATATGTTATGGTATGGGTAGTTTCCGAAACTGTTAGAACTGTTTAAAAATACAATGAAGAACGTACTAAAATTTAAATTTACCATTTATTTCTTTATTAGCCTATACACAGAGTCAGTTGCAGTCGTTTCCAGACAGTGTCATAATAAAAAATATATAATTAACAAAGGGATGTAACTCCAAAATGACGAAGCAAAAAGTTATGGTTCTTATGCACTGCATTTTTTCACTATGTGATCTATACTTGTGAAATTTCAAGTAAGTAGTTTTCTTGTTGTTGGAGTGACATTGTAGACAAATAATTAGTTTGAAACATCACAAGGCAGAGTTACTCAAGCGTAATGAAGGGGTGAGTACGAAATTATGCAAGACAGGTTTACGGTTCTTATGTACTGCACTTCTTCCTAATGATATATATCTACCTACAGTTTTTTGTTGATGCATCTAGTAGTTTTAGAGTTATGTTCCGGAAAATGTTCAAAGCGTAGATAAATAGACAAAGGGCAATAACTTCAATATTACGCAAGGCAAAATTATTGTTCTTATGCACTCTTCTACTCATAAATGTAATCTATCTTTCAGTTTCAGAGTTATGTCCAAGACAAGAAGAATCGGACGGACGGACGTACATACATACGAACGGACGGACACAGCGATGAATATATGGTCTTCCTTCGGGAAGCATTTAAACATATTCTTTATATGCGTTCAACGTCAAAACACCGATGTCGTTATGCCAAAAATATTACAATCCCCTGATTACCGGGATGATGTTAATGATCACAAAATGCTTTAAAACAATTGGGCGAACTTTTACGTAATTTCTTAAGGGTGTTACGAAATTATATTCCTTGATAATTTTGAGAGCACTGAATGCCAGAAACACTCCCAAATCGATTAGAAACGGTTTTGCCTGTGAGTTTATGAAATGTTTTAAGTATGTGACATAGACACATGATCGCGACGCACGATCTTAAAGGGACGAACTCCGGCTGTTACCCGACGCACATCTGCTGGTCTGTATTCCTAAACAAATAATGATTTTGTTAGACGTCAAAATACGTATAATGTACACATTTACAAATGTATGTTTCTGTATAAAGAAAACGTAAAACACCGTTAATTTAAAGATGCGTTTTTCGGCGTAGCTGTCTAAGCTCACTTTTGGCCTATAGTTCTGTATAATGACGTCTGTCTGGGATTTCAGAAATCCGCCGTTCTATTGGATGATTTCATAAGCACTGAAAATGACGTGTGGGGAAACAGAGAAAATCCCGTTTTTGATTGGATGAACCTGATACGCGCGAAAACATAAAGGCCACGCTTTTGTAATGCATGTGTTTTACGAAATTTTGCTTCGTTCGTAGATTAACTTTTGGGGTATTGCTTTCTAAAGTGTTTTATATTGAAACAATAACAGTTACGTGTCAAACAAATTATTTTATCGATAAAATGAATTACGTCTCCAGATGTGAACCGGTTGATATTAAAAAGTCTGACATATTTCCCAGTTATAATTAGGTTAGCCTCACTTCGTCCAGATTCCGGGGTTTACACTTTGAGTCATGAAATAAGTTTGTGCTGTAAAATTTGCAAGACAGTTAGGTGTTTTTCTGGAAATTAATTGAATTATAAATAATGAATTAAATTAAAACCTGGAACAATAAAAACATTTATTTTATGACTAATTTTTTTTTTTTGTTGCCCATGTTTGCGACTACGAGTTTATTTGTCTACTAAGTAGAGATTATATAACGCAACAACTTTTGAGTTGAAAATGTAATTTAATGTTATTGCCTTGAGCATGTGCTTTGTGTACAAGATAAGACTTGCAAGTTTTTCTGCCTTTTTCTGTCATTATACAAGTAATAAATCTCATTAATGGCATTTAAAGACATCACTAACTTTCTAACAAAGTTGGCCAAAATAGCAGTCTACTGATCCTTGACAATAATCATTCAAGTTTTCTGTCATCTGTGTAAGATTTGTGTACAAGTACTTAGCCTTGTGTTATTTATTATTTTTTAATTCGACGCCGTTTGTCTTTTTTAAAGACATTTCTTGTTTTGGTTACTGTTAAACGCAATTGTCAGATGTCGTAATATACAAGATTATAACTCACCAGTGAATTCCATGTTACGTTAATGGTGTGCATAATTTATAATCGTGTATTAAAACCCTAGACGTAATATATTGAGGGAAGTTTGACATATGAAACATTGGCATACAGGGATATGAATAATTTGTATTGGAACCGTCTTGAACCACACAGCGAAACCATAATCAGAAATTGTATTTATTGGTCCTATACATCGCCTTCATTGTAAGAAAATAAATACCTTATGGGGTTACGATGTACACATTTCATGTCCGTACGAGTTGTCGAAGTAACTGGCGGTTTCCAATATAATTACTCGTGCAATATTGATGTTATTATTTGTGCAATCTAAATTTAAATGTTTGCGCAATCCCAATGTGATTACTTGTCTCATTTGTATGCAAGATCCAGTGAAAACAAACAATATATGTATTCATATACTAGTAAAGCCTTACGTTGATTATGATATTTCTTGGTGAAACGACTTCTACAAATTCCTTAAACAGGTCTAAGAAAATGGGAAGTCCTCGGGAAGCATTAGACTGCATGGGGAAAATAGCAGCTTCGGTTTTATTGTAGCTGTTCATCAATGATAATGTAAGATGTCACAACACTAACGCTCCCGAGCGCATGACCAGAATTCTATTTTCGTAACCAAGCACTAGACAATCCATGACCCCAGACGATAAGAAAAATGCTACACAATGTTGTAGAGCGGAGCCGCCACCCGAGACACGCACAGCAATAGCCGCCTCTGTTTGAAACTGTTTATCAATTGTAAAAAAGGATTCCATACCACTAAAACTCCCTAGCGCTTAAACTCTATTTTCAAACAAAAACAACATTCTTTCTATGAAAACCAGACAATTGTTGAACAGTGCGATGCAATCCGTTGAAAATGTATACGAATTTCTAAGATAATATTTCTTGTCATATGTTATTAATTTCTTTTACTTAAGATAAATCTTAAATGGAATAATAAATGTACAGATGCAAGATGTACTTCAATGTATTTTCGTTTCCTGATGTTGGGAAGATGCTGTGTCCAGAGTAGGCTTCTCCTGGAAGATGCAAATGTCCAGTGTTGATGCCATCTGCTGTTGGGTAGATGTTATTACGGGTAAAGGGGTGACACTACCTTCAATAACGTGGACACAAGTACCTCGGTTTGAACAGCTTCAATAAAACCGAGACTGTTGTTTTCTCGTGCAGGCTATGCTTCCTGAGGGCTTTCCCTTTCATCAGTTTAAGAGGACATTGTCACTATATAGTGGTTTTCGCTGTATGTATCTATTGCAAGTACACATTCAATTCTGTTTTCATTGTGGTCACAATGAACCACACCATGCATGTGTTAGGTTTTGCATAAGCGGTCATTTATTAGTTTTATTCTTTTTATATATATTTTTGTCAAGAGTTGAATGACTGTTAGTATTTGGCTGTATAATGACTTTTCTTCTCGAAACCTTTTAAGGAGGGAAGGGAATGATGTTATGGTTCAAATGTTAACTTTACCATTTATTTTTGATAACAAGTGCCCCCTGCCATGGATCTGTGATGAGTTTCACAGGAAGGAGACTTTCTGTACTAAGGATTTTCTCTTTTTCATCCCTTCTTTTTTTTGATTTTGTATTTGTTCACTTTCCTGTCATTTTGTTTAATTCCTTAGTGGCCTTGTTAAAAAGAATGAATGGACACTTTTTTCTTTTTCTTCTCCAGAAAATGTTGAGAAAGTGTGAGGTTTG
>Ga0224511_10003346_pt1 | contig 11477 bp, 8 predicted proteins | sample SF_May12_sed_USG_2_FD_169988 | JGI IMG/M metagenome (GOLD analysis project Ga0224511, IMG submission 169988) | Sediment microbial communities from San Francisco Bay, California, United States - SF_May12_sed_USGS_8_1 | ecosystem: Environmental > Aquatic > Marine > Sediment | place: USA...
TTCAAAGGTCTCTCACTGTAATTTCAGTGTCGTAAGAATTCTAAAATAGCACAATATACAGGTTGCATATTTTGACGTGCATATTTTCTAAGAATAAGATCTTGTTTGTTTCAGAATTGTTTTTTTCTGATGAATGTGTTATATATGGATATGTAATCATAATTCATAATAAAATGAAAGCGCTTTTGCTTCGTTCAAAACACAACGAAGGCAACTTTTTCAAAGCGGAAATGTTATTTCGTGTGAAAATACGGTTGATAAAAATTCTTTTTGACAGAGGTTTTCTAGATATTTACCGGAAACTATAGCAGTGGAATTGATTTTCGTTTTCGATGGAAGCAACGACGGACGCCTAAAATAAGCGTCCTTTAACTATAGACGCCGTTCATGAATGGGGTAAATAAAATACAAGTTATGCATTTAGCCTAAAACAAAAAAAAACAACAAGTTTTTTTCTACTTTGCTTTTAAAATGAAAGGAGCGGGTATTGTTTTGGAAAATTAAATGACCTTTTGAGATACACTTCATACATCGTGCATTTGATAAACCAATTAAACTTACATTTTTTTGTAATGACATTCCTTTATCTGTAAGTGAAACTCTGTTTATGGTCTTGTTGATTTTAACCTTTTATATTTTCCGGTTAATATCTAGAAATGTATTTGGCTCAGTTGACGTCAATATTATAACAACAATTATAACGGATAACCATATAAGGCCCCTGTCATATTTTATTTTCATAACAAAACAAATGGATTTATAGATTCAAGAAAATTCGCAAAACAAAAATATAATTTTTTGGTTGAAACTTGAAACTTTAAACACAACCGTCAAAAAACGGGGAAACAAACTTCATTTTCCTTCATGCCTAAAGATTGCTTAAATTAGGCGATCAGGCTCCACAAATGAATCACGGGGATTATTCACACATATTTAGTTTTGACATGTGTTCCGAACATTGACCTGCGCTTCTCTTTCTTTGTAGTGAGGACTTTAATCTATATATCTAGAGCTATATTTATCTGGCGTACAAAAATACACATTTACTCCTCACAAAGATAATCTCATGCTCTCATATCACTCATATATCTACATAACACTCATACATATCTTTATCTAGACTTCACAAACACGCTTTACAATGATAATCTCATACAAATGTACTCATACATTCGTACATGTCAATTACATATACACATATATACATCGGGTTCACGGATAGTAAGTCTATACAATATATACATTTGTATAAATCATACGTGGCTGATGTTTACAATCGTCATTCACAAGGATGAGCCGACAGGCATTTACGTAGCCAGCCAGCCATGTTTGACCTATTTGTCCTAATTATATCGCTAACAGGACATTGCCCTACAAAACGTTCACCTCAAATGCTCCGTGAGGTTCTTGCTGTCCGAATGTTTGCCGATATAGGCAAGGGAAGTAAGTCGTGCAAAACGCTGGTCTTTAATTGTCAGGAGTTACCTGTCCATAGAGTGCGTTAATCTACAATACGTCGTTTATTCTAAAACATTTCAATTTTAATGCTTGTTGTAAGCGCATCACAACTTTTCTGCCGAGAAGCGAAATTATAATTTATTTCAAAAAAACATTATTAAAAATCTCTTAATAAGCATTTTTGGAAAATGTTTTATAAACGGTACACCTAATTTTGTGCCTTATCGATCATTACTGAGTTTTATAATTATTTGCATGTTCGCATAAGACGTATAGATATATTTAATTATTAGCATGCTCGTACACCATCCGTTTAAATAAACTTAACAATGCCCAGTATCCGGGGTGTATTAAGGCCGTACACAGTGCGCTAATGTGCAGAAAGCAAACATACTGATTTTTGTTACGCAGACCTAAATTGCAACTTTAACTTTGAAACACGAAAAATATCACGAGTCAATTAACTAACTAATTGCGCGCTCTCACTTCGTTAACGGATATTTCTGATCTTTGAATATTAATAAGACTCAACAATGACAATATTATGTTGGAATCGAACAATTGAAGTATAAAAAACACACACTACAGTTGGCAGTTGTGCTGTTGCATGCTTATGCAACACACTTTTTATCTGCTTTGTATTAAAGGAAACGATCACCCATGGTGTTGTTATGCCGTACTAAGGTTAATAGAAGAAATACGCAGTCAAAGGCAAGGCCCACACGGATTAACTTGTCTGGATGAAAACGGTAATGTTTAGTTTTTCGTAACGACTCAGTCCCATTGCTATGGCTGAAATTAATATTACACCTATAAGCTTAAAATAATACCGGATATATTATTAAAATAAAATGTTTTGTTTTATTTCACGCCGTTATTCAACATTGACTAGGCTATCTAACGGCGGTCAGACCCCTTACCAGCTTTCTTGCAGCTCGGCAAAATCATGTAATAAAATATTGAAAACAGGCAAACTGTCCCTTTTATGACCAGTACGTTTTGCAAAGATGTGAAAACAATTTGCGGAGGAATCTTAGAAACGGTGAAACTAACGCCACTGATTTAGTTGTCTCACTCGGCCGGCTGGTCAAGCAAGCAGTCTGTCGTTTGCGAAGTAGAGGCTAGAACTAGTGAACTCATGACCGCTGGTGAGGCAGACTGACCGCCAGGATAGAACCTAATCAGTGTTTAAAACTGCGCAATATCAACAAGCGTTTTGTAACTACAAACGTGATTCATTACCCCTGCCGCTGCTTTAAAACGAACTTCAAGGCATGGTCGCTGGACGCAAAAAAACGAGTCCTGTACATCTTCTCATGCAGAAGACACGTGTCAAGTTTCATTTTAATGCGGGAGTCGTTCACTCCACAAACTAGTATATGCGACTCTATGCGGGCAAATCAACGGTCAATTTATTTCTATATACCTTCTCTAGTTAAAACCAAGTTAATTAATCAATGTCGTCCGCCCATTCTAGATGGAATCCATCGCATTTTAAACTAGGTTTGAGAGAAGCCAGACCTATCCTTATATGCTGATCGCTAAGCAATGTAGCATCTGGTAAAACGTCTTTGGTATGACGCGGTCGGGGATCGAACCTCCTGCTCACCGGGTGAACGCTCCACCACTGGGCCAAACAAAACCAGACCAACAACACAACACAGTTGCATTTAAATAGTTTTATTTCCGAGCATCTTCTCTGATATTGAAAAATGATAATTCACAAATCATAATGGAAGAGAAGTAACACATCCAGACAGAAGGAACAACAACAGAAACTCAAGTTTACAGCTCCTATAATTGTCATCACTGCAGTGTACCATCATAATAATTATATTTATCCCACTTTAACACAGTGTTTCGTAGAATTTAACTTTCACATATTGAAACAAAGCTCTTTATGTGTTTTTCTTTAATAATTGTCATGCAAAATCACAAAGAGATAGTTTTTTTATAATTTGCAACTGTACATTCTAAGTAAGAATTTTACGCAAGAATTTATTGAGAGAAGAAACAATAATGTATGGTGTAGAGACAAACGGCTAAAATAATACACTGGCTTTAGACTATATACATGGTAAACCACCATACATACATACAGGGCATTGTTCATACAATGTAAAAATACATTAGCACACATCCAAGAAGGTCGAAAAAAACAACATGTCTGCATTTTCTTACACTTCAATAATTTAGTCTCTTTAGAAGCTATGGCAATATTTATTTTTTCCTCAAAGATGCAACAAGTCGTTTGCAGTATAAAGAATCAATCATTTAAACATTTATGTATCAAACTGACTATCTCAATTAAATAAAACATCATTTATGAACATAGCAAGGGTATTTTACATTATGTACACAACAAGAATTTACATAAATAGCAACAATAGTATGTCCAAAGTTAAATTTATTAATTCAGTTCTCTTTATAAGTCAAATAATTTTAGGTTAACATTTCTGTTAAAAGAGTTCTTCTTTACATCTGAATATTTTTATCAATGTACAATTTCAATTAAAATTATGAAATATTAAAAACAAACAAAAATCATGGTTATTGCACATTTCAAACAATAAGACAGAGGGGAAAAAAATGATTTTTGGCCGCCATTGTGTTTTAAGAAATGTGTTAATTTACACAGTAAAGAAAACTTGACTCGAACCAAAAACAAAATATTCAAATAAATTTGAATGTGATGTTCAGAAAGACACAGAAAAACTAGACAAATATAATGCCACTGCAATTTTACATGTCTTAACAAAGCACTTTTATAATAAAATAGAAACTGATTTTTTTGCTAAAAAAGAAAAGAAAAATGGACCAAATGCTTAACTAATTTGGTATTAAACACATCTATAAAATTTAGTATAGTAAACTTCTGTAAACAAAATGTATATATTTTCAGATATTTTTTCTCACAACCAAATTCGACCAAAAAGCATAACACAAAGAAAATAAATTTAAGGTATGAAATGTGACCATCGCTCAATTAAGCAACTTTCCATTAAAAACGCAGTACTAATTATTGTAGGCAAGAGATTTTCATTACAATCCAAACAAAAAGGAAATCACAAGGATATTTTTATTTAAAAATTTTGCTGACAAAATTGGCTATTTTCTTACAATGTTAAATTTATAGCCGAATATAAACTGAGATCCCCTCCCCCCCCCACCTTCTAAGAATAACCTTTTCAATAAAGGACTGAGACCCATGAATGCATTTAAAAAGGCCATCATGATACAGACACAAACAGAAGCAATATGGACGAACATCATTTTGATATTTGAACTATGACTAAGTTTTACCGTGATAGAAGACAGTATACACAGTTCAAAATCAACATCTGGCTTGATAATATATAAACACAAAAACACCCTGTTGTCATTAGCAACAGTTTTTATAGCAAATCACTGCCTTCAAAACTCTCAGCAACTAATGATTGACTACATAGTAACAAGTAAACAAACAAGCTGTTACTAAGCGAATGTTTTCCTTCCCTAGCAAGGTAGCAACTGTTGCCAAGAGACCAAATTTTATCGTCATCGGTAACCGTTGGCAGCCGATTCGCCCAGAAGAAGTGATCGATCTCTATCGGAGACGTAAAACTGTGCCAGAAACGGGTGCCTCATCGCCTGTTTGAGAGTTATTCGCTGCGATGATTCGTAAGTCAGCATTTTGTCGATCAGGTCAAGCAAATCCTGATGGTCAGCGTTGTTTGGTTCCTTGGAGTAGCGCTGAAACAAACAATTAAACAGAGTTTTAGATAAATGAAAAGGTTTTTTTTAACCTTTTTTTCCTATTAAATTCATAGTTCCCTAACATGACCTTTTATTTGAATATCAAAATGCAAAGCCATGGTTGTGTTTAAAAAACATAAACAAATGTTTTTTTCTTCCTGTTTAATTCATGGCTCCCCAGTGTGACCTGTTAGTTGACCATCAACATGCGTGGCCATTTACATTGTCACTGGATATGTTGATTACAGCAAGATGGTGGGGCAAATTGTAATTGTAAACGTTTGTTATAACTCCTATATAATTTGTCATAGAGGGAACCATAAATTTAAGGAAAAAGGCAGTGGGTAATTTTAAAAATAACGTGCATTTGTTGTTGAATACTTTTTTCTAATTATTTTCATCCACATTTGTTTAGTTTTAGCCCAATTTTTAACCACAAAAGCATTTTAAATGTGAACTGATCAGATTTTTTTCTAGAAGCAATAAAAAGGAGGAGGCTTATACTTCTCATTCTTATAAAAAAATCCCAACAAAACATGGATGCAACAGATTGTCAATAAGTTACAGCAAGTCAGATATGAACAACTTAAAACACAATCTTTTGTATAATTTTAAAGTAGAAAAGCATGCCTTGTGAAGAGAAATACACAGGAATAAAACTTCAGACATAATGGCAGAACAAAGTAAAAGTATAAGTAAAAACATCATAATAAAGTATTTGTCAAGTCTTATTAGGTTTCAAAGATATTCATAGCACTGTAAGCTTTTTTTACATACAACCATGTTACCGCCTATGCCTAAACATACATTTCTGAAATTGTAGACAATAATGAATCAACTATTAAATCATGTTCTTTTGACTGGAAATGTGTTCAAAATGAAAAATAAATAATAATATATGAGAGCAATATACGACATATCTAAAGAAACTACAAATAAATATACAAAATAAAAGAGGTGTAAATAAAATAAAATATTCTAAATCAATTGAAACTAAAATAAAATATTCTAATTCAAATTTTTACTGCAAGAAAATATTTATCTTTAAAAAAAACTGATAAAATTAGAATTTTGCGTGTGGCTAAACTCTTATTTTCAGCTTGAAACAGTAGCATGTCTAAGCTGCGTTGTTGTTTTAGTTGGTTAAATGCCACATAACTTTCAGCCCAGCAAAAAGGTTCTGCCAAAAACACAGTCACGTAACTTCGTAACAGTCACAATCTGATAACGTTGGACATTTGCACAACAGTTTTTTGCTTGCAGCCAATTCCAGCCCAGGGCCCGTATTCATAAAACATCTTAAGTCAAATGTGTATGTAACACTCAATGCTATTGGCTCTTTCCGATGTAACCTATGTTCTCATTGGCTGATTCAAATTTTTATTACTTAAGTTTCTTTATGAATACGGGCCCAGAAAATATAATTTCACACATGCGCACTCGGCACCAGCTGCAGTAAGTTAAGGTGGACCTTTGTAATGGATGCACATATTTGAAGCTAGGAAGAAGTTTCAAAAATTTATTTTATTGAAACATATTTTTTTTATTATGCCATTTACAGACGATCCATCACACCGCTTTTTCACAGTTTTTTTTTCTTTTTTGATTTTATAAACAAGATTGAATATTTTCATTTTTTTCATATAAAGGGTAAGTTCGAAGCATAGCTAGCATGCGGAAACTGCAGCCTCTGTTTTATTGAAGATATTAACCAAAAGAAAACAGGAAATTAATTACTTACATGTATGAGTTGGGGAACTGTCACAGACAGTACATGTAAACAAGCTTAACAACTTGATACCAGTTACAAAAACTGATGAAATACATGCATGTTTAACTATTTCAAACAATAGCGATAATGTCTGACGTGGATAATTCTTAGTTCATTAATATAATTTTTATAATAATATATATAAATGACCTCGTTGTGGTGACAGTGAATTTTGTAAACCCAAGTACAGTAACATCCGTTTATAAGGAACCCAACGGAAACATGAAATTATGTTCGTTATAACCAAAGTTCCTTATAAACGTATAGTAAACTAGTGCATTGCTAAAGATTGGGGAATGAAAATTAGTTCCTTATAACAGAAAGTTACTTATACCAGGGTTCCTTATAAGCGGGCTTTACTGTAAACATTGTTAGACGATGCGTAAAACGTATAAACATAGCAATACAACAGCGATTTCACAGCGCTGTGTATATCACAGCGCTGTCACCAGTCAAGTTTTCTTCCAATAAGTCCGAACAGTTCCTCGCTGTACGGTTGGTAATATTCACGCAGCTTCCGGTACGTGTTTGGGTTGACGTCGATCTTCGCGGAGGAATTTGTTCTGCCACGACGCTCCCCAAAACAGACGCCCGTGGTATTTCCGTCATTAGAACTTGGGTCGCGTACGCAATAGAAATCCTTCTGGGGGTTGTACACGAAATGAGACGCAGAAATAAAAGGCTTAAGACCCAAGAACCGCTCCACCTCTTGCAAGACAATAAGCGGTTTTTGTTTGAAATCCACAGCTTCAATAAACAAAATCTGTTTCATGTCAAAATATTTAGCGTATTGTCTGTAGCCATCGATATATCTTGAATATCTACCATGTACATTGGTTTCGCGAATGTTCCCGTTTGCTGTAAATACCTGTTTCATAAAGTAGTCGGTTACGTTTTTGTAACGTTTATCTAAATTTCGACCTTGATATTTAAACGTTACCGACGAGATAAGACGTGCAATTGGTTCCCGAATCAGCACAATCATTTTCAGGCTGGGGTTGAAGCGATGTATCCTCTCAGCAAATTTACCAGACGTAAAGTACCACGGATTCTTGACAAGAGTCAACTGGTCCTCGTGGCGACACGGCATTTTCCTTCTATAATCGACGTAATCATGATCCAGCCTTTTCATCCTTCTCTGGTGGAAATAATTCACCTCATATGGGTTTCTCTTGACAACAATACTCGGATGCATGCTAAAGAAGTCGGCAATTTCTCGTGTTCCACACTTCCAAACGCCCAGGACCAAGACGTTCGGCAATTGCTGTGTACACATGCCCAGGTTATTTCGTCTCTCGCGAGGTTGGTTGTGGATTTTGTTAACTGCACCTAGTAGATGCTCTTCAGAGTAGACAAACGTCGTATGTGTGTCCATTTTCATGCACGTTTCATTTATACATGCACTTGCCGAGACTTCTATGGTATTAATAGCGTTGGCAGGCACACTATTACTATAATATCCATATTGCGGACTATCGCTATTCATGTAGTATAAGAAAACAGCCAAACCGATAACGCAAATCACATATACAATCTTTTTAGGACACTTTATTTCCATGTTTAATACTCTTAACGTTGTCCTCTTTTATCTCTTTTCCTCTATTCGTGCGTTATTTTACCTCGTAGACTGACTTTATCTTCATGTACATAAGTATTGAACGAATGAAACATTTGGCTATTGACACATCTTGTAACGTAAAACTATGATACTGTCCACTTATAGTGCTTGTTGTCTTAAATTTAATATTATGTCGACGATTTGGATAACAACAATGTCGTTTTCTTTAGTGTGACAAAGCCGCTTTGTGTTTTAACCACAGCGTGTCTGTGTGGATTTCATAACAAGCACAGGCGTATTAAAATGGTTTGGGAATACTCGTTTTAACAAAACCGATATTATTATGTCATAAGTGATAGTAACGATGAAAATAATAATCCGCGTTTCAACTTTGAACAAATGATATTAATAGTAAGAATGAAAGGATTATTGAACATTTTATGGCAATCTATTTTAATCGGTAGGCCCCCTACGGGAATCAAAATAGCCGTTACATCTTATAGATATGGTTATCTCCTATAGTGTTGTAAGAGAGATCACTCATTCTGGCTAACATGTATTGAAAGTTACTTGCTTATTACAGCAATTTTCCTAGTGTGTGCCCAATTTTCTTTAAAACTAGCAAGTAGTACCTAAAGTTGTTTTTTCGCGCAGTTACTTTGATTTTTGGGACAAAATAAATTCTTTCAATTTTTATGTCCAAACTGTGTGGACTTTAAGAGCATTAATTAGGTAACCATGATTAAACGTGTTTAATAGAGTTTACTTCAATTACTTCATCTTGTATCACATCGGATTAAGTTTTAAGGTTACACCTGTGCAATGGACTACGAAGGATACACATTTAATAAACAATAATTATATAAACATAAATTTCCTCCTTAAAATATGATATGTATTAAGCTTTTACTTTTTAACCATTGACAATTATTTATAAAATGCAAGTAACCGTTACTTGCTTAAATTAAATTAAAGGGAAATAATTTTACACCATATTAAATCCCTGTAATATAAATATGATTATTTTTTTCAAATTTAATTATAAAATAAATAAAAAAGCAAAACTATGAAAAGCGGTGTGGTGAATCGTCTCTAAATGGCATATATTTCAATAAAATAAAGTCTTTTTATAACTTCTACATGGCTGCAAATCTGTCAATCCATTACACTAATATTACCTTACATGTAAGTATGAATGCTGAATTTAGCTTTGGCACTTGTCTAAATCTTGATTATATATTTATCCGAAAAATGGAAGTCCCAAGAAAGTAAGGGGAAAACAGCAGCTGACTATGTTCATCGATAGTAAAGAAAGATGCCACCCTTGGGCGCCAATACAACAATACAATGCTTGTATTGTTTATAGATTATAAATTATCATACATTATCTATGATCCAACATGATTGTCTCTTAGTTAGAGACACGATTGCCTGGTTGTACATTGTACCTCAGTTGGTAAACGTGTCAGGCTGCCAAGCCAGGGATCATGTGTTTGAACCATCCACCGGCCACGCTACATGTACACGTGTCTATTTGGACATGAAATTATTTCTATGGCCATTTTCCCCATACTTTTCACTCGAAATGGTAAGGCGTGAGTATATGTGAATCATATATGCTCTTGTTTCTGGTTACGGTTAGGTCAAATTAGAGTGCTCGGAAACGTGTAAGAAGGTTTTTTGGCACTATGATAATCAGCGTAAAACAATTTCTCCAAACTTGTCAGAGGCTAAATAAAATCATTGCACAATATTTACATCAAAGGGACGGGGAAATATGCAGCTAACAAGTGGACAGGAGTCGGACAATTTTGTCCGGACAACCGTTGGGCTATAAATGGTATTTTTATTTATTTGGCGTCTAACTCATTGAGAGTGTTGTAGTTTATTTTACAGTTTACTTATAACCTTAACACTCACGGTCACACATATTGTTTTTTTTAATATCAACTGTTACTGTAAATTATATACACGCATAATACATTTTTCAGTTTATGGCAAATCAGCTGACATCATAAATGACAACTGACAATCATGAACACCTCAGACCTGTACCACAGTACCAAGTACCAGTACCCTGACCTTCATCTTAACTACGAGTGCCCCATTTCCAACTATGCTCTATTGTTACTATTTTGTTTTATTGTTCTAGTGATTTTACACCGTTTTTAACACTGATCAGGGCATATTACAGCTCTCACTCACCGAGTCATGCAATGTTGTGATAAGTTGATAGCGGATGTTCAATTGCCACTTCTGTTTCAATGTTTCATTATACTTAAGGTACTTAGTTAACATTAAAAACACCTTTCAGAATAGTTTTATTTACAAACATTAACATATAAATTAATAAATTAACATTCACTAGGTACAAAAATGTGAAATCATTTTTATTCGGTGGACATTTAATTTCGTGTATTTCGTGGATAAGACAATCTACGAATTTCAGATCCCAGTTGAATATTTTTTCACTTAAGTAATATTTTCCCATAATTTTTAAAGGGTTTAGTCCTCAAGAAGAATAGCCTTCATGGAGAAACTAGAAGCCTCGGAAACAACTTACAATCCATTATCCTTGAGGACCAGAACATATAATTACGCTTTGATATAGTATACGAGGCGACATTATAGAGCCCCCACAAACGCACTCAACACCAGCCACAGTAAGTTAAAGTTAATCTGAGAAACAAGAAAACTCCTTTAATAGCATAGCTACTTAATCTGAGAATAAGGGAAAGTCTTCAGCATAGATAGCATGGGGAAAACAGCAGCCTCTGTTTTATTGAAGATGTTAATCAAAGGAAAACAGACAATTAATTACTTATGAGTTAGGGAACTGTCACAGACAGCACATGTAAACAAGCTTAACAACTGGATACCAGTTACAAAAACTGAATACATGTAAATACATGTACATGCATGTTTAACTATTTAAAACAATAGCTATACTGTTCA
>Ga0224511_10003347_pt1 | contig 11476 bp, 8 predicted proteins | sample SF_May12_sed_USG_2_FD_169988 | JGI IMG/M metagenome (GOLD analysis project Ga0224511, IMG submission 169988) | Sediment microbial communities from San Francisco Bay, California, United States - SF_May12_sed_USGS_8_1 | ecosystem: Environmental > Aquatic > Marine > Sediment | place: USA...
GAGAGGAACTCTTGGATACGGTGCAGATTATTATTAAACAAGATGGTCGACCGTCGCCGTTTACTAACTCCAGACCTGGCAAGGACTGGTAATATGGGTTCTTGAAAAGGCACCCTGAGATTTCCACAAGAGCACCCCAACAGTTGGCTAAAGAAAGGGCTGTGATATCCCCACAGCGAGTTGATGAGTGGTTTCGTGATTTCAAAGCCTTTATGAGTGATGAGGTCAATGATCCTTTGTTGTGGAAAGATCCCACCCGTTGGTTTAATGCGGACGAATCTGGATCTCCACTTTGTCCGAAAAGTGGTAAAGTGCTTGCTCCTAAAGGTTCTCCAAACATCTATAACTTCACATCGTCTGACAAGAGTCAGATCACAGTCCTTGCATGTATGAATGCGGCAGGGTTTTTCCTTAAACCTCTTATCGTGTATGCAGGTCAAAGGTTTTCATACAACCCCCTTGAAGAGTTTCCTGAAGCTGTCTTTGGTAGAACTAACACAGGGTGGATGGATTCAGAGCTGTTTCATACCTGGTTAAAGGATGTGTTTGAGCCAGCCCTTGAAGAGCATTCCATCAAACGCCCTGTTGTACTGTTTGTCGACGGCCATTCAACACATTCAACTCTCTCTGCATCAAAGTTTTGCCGAGAAAACAATATTGTTTTATACTGCTTGCTAGAGCATGGAAGTCATCTTATGCAGCCGTGTGATGTCGGATTATTTAGTACGCTGAAGACAACCTGGCGTCAAGCTGTCAGAAATTTCCAGATCAAAAATGTTGGGGACTTTGTCACTCGATCCAAGTTTGCAGGCGTCTTCAGAGAAGCATGGGACCAAGCTTGTACTGTTCAAGTATCTGTGAAAGGCTTTCGAGAAAGCGGCCTTTTCCCATTCGACCCATCTAAAGTCTTGGGAACTTTGAAAATGGAACCAAGTAAAACATTTTCAGGCAGCCAGCGCTTTCAACCAGATATGTCATCGTCTGCCATAAGCCATTTGTCACCAACAGGTTTGCCTGAGAATGCACCAGATGCTTCATTTGACAATGAGACAGCGCCTACTGGAGTGGTTGAGGTATCTAACAACAAACCTGACAACCATGAACAATCTAGCGACAATGATACTGTTAGCTCAGAAGTTCCAGAAATGTCATCGGAAACTGTTGTAGCAGGGGATCAACCTGTCCCATCAGCTACTGTTCAAAGTAACATCCAGGTAACTGCCGAGCCACAGACAGATGCCAAGGAACCATCAGCACAGGTATTGACACCGATGTCTAGCAACCAGGTTTCTCCAGCTTTTAAAGAAGTTTTGAAGATACCAACTTCGACGTCCGGGCAAAAACACAAGAAAACCAGAATACCTTTACCAAAGGCAATATCAGGAAAGAAATTCCATGATCTATTAGAGAAGAAGCAAAAGGAAAAAGAGGAAGAAATCATCAGAAAAGAAGCTAGGAAGAGGGAAAGAGAAGAGCAAAGAAATCGCAGAGAGGAAGAAAAGCTACAGAAAGCTGAGGAAAAGGCAAAGAAGAAACAGTTGCGTGAACAAGAAAAAGAAAACATTAAGAAAATCAAAGAGATTGCGAAGCTAGAAAAGGCCTTCAAGAGAAAACATCAAGATGAATCCTCAGACTCCGACATTTCAGTACATTTTGAAGATGATGATCTGGCTGATATTGATACCAGCATTAAACAAGCATGTTTTGCCTGTGAGGCTCCGTACGACAACGCCACACCTGACTGGATTGTTTGTCAAAAGTGTGGTAGATGGCTGCACAGAACATGTGTCAAGACTATTGATCTGTTGTCAATGACAGAAGGAGAGATAGCAGACTTAGAATTTGAGTGTGATTACTGTTGACTTATTACTTACCAACTCATTAGATCAACGTTGTTTGGACATCTGTTAGCCGCCTTATAGCCATATTATGCAGTTATGATACTAGTTTGGTGTTAAAATAAGTGTTCTAATGTGTTTATCGATCACGTAAATGCATATATTCAAATGTACTGTGAAAAGAATTTCATTATTGTAATATTGATGGTATCACTCTATATATCTAGTCATTGAATGTTTATATTTGAAATGCAATTTTAAATGAAACACAGTCAAATGTTGTAAAAAAAAGCATTTATTGGTCATATAATGTTTGGTGAAAACTACGGTTGCATTAAATTGCATTAAATTGTTTTCAAAATTATAGTTCACTGATTTTTTTAAAAAATAAATAAGTGTCCGAAATTACCCTCTTCAGTGTCCATAATTACCCCCTGCGTCCGAAAATAGCCTCCGCTTATGCTTTATATAAAAATCCATAGTTATTTCATAGTGTTTTTATTATGCATGTGCCAGGGCATAGTAAAATCTTCATAAATGCATAAACATTATTATTACAAATGATACAGCCAGGTAAGAGCATATGTAAAACCAGTATTGAATTTTTCGCTTAAGTGTCCGAAAATACCCTACACCGCTCTACCTCAAATAAGTAAAACATGAGATTTAATTATTTTAAAAAGTACTCCATTTACAAAATATACACACCACATAATGGAACAACACTATAAAATACATGTATAATACAATTCATGACCGAATATGTCTTGAAAAGGATGTTGAGACTTTTGACATAAATCCCAAACCAGTACATCTCTATTATTACAATGAGCATGCTGGACATAAGCGGGCAGTCTCAGTTCGAGACATTGGTGCAAACTATTGAAACTATCTTTTATTATAACAAGTTACAATAGTTTTGCACAAAACCCTCGATTTTTGTCTGTTGTTTTCATAATTATGTTTTTTGTCATACAAAATCTTCAACATTTGATGGAGAAGACAAATTATTGGCTAACGTTTTACAATGAAGGGTAGAAGCTATAAGGAAAGATGTCCACATCAGTTTACAATGAAGGGTAGATGCTAGGAGGAACGATGTCAGAGAGCTGCTGCACCACCTCCGGACCATTCTATCCTCTGAAAATACACAACATCGTGTTGGAAAGCAGAAAACACATTCCAATGTTTAAAAGCAGCTGATCTCCAGATACTAAAAAAAATTAGGAAAAAAATTAGCGGTACTAGTCCAGTTATGTTCAGTAGAGAAATCTATTATACTGACCCCTTAATTCAGTTGACAAAATCGTTGGTAAAACATCGTTTTTCTTTGCATAATCTACTGCATTACTAATGCAGTAGCCGTTATTTATTACATATGCACATTAGTTTTCCTATATAATTCTATTGACCGCAACTGATTAATATTTTTAGATATCGGGTGTGTAAAGATTCACGTGAAATGATATCGGGTGTGTAAACAAAATAGAACTACTTTTGTTTTGTTATTGTTTACAATGATGACGTTACCCACCTAAAATCCAATAATTCCCGCATTTTTATGACGTCATAATGTTTTCATTGTTTGACGTTGTTTTATACAATCAATTTATATATGCCCTCGTAAATGTTACTGGAATCATTTTACGTTAAGCATTTAATATCAAAACCTCTATTAAAATATAAATAATACAAATGAAAATATGCAGGTGCTCTAAAATTTATGAATGAAATTCCTTTGAATACACATTCATATTACGTGACAGCCTTAGAAATGTAAGTGGCAACAATTTTTTTACTTTTGTTTTGAATTTCAATTTTTGTTTGTTTAATACAGATGTTATTTTTGAGATTTTGTTGATGAAAGTTATACTATAAATGTCATAAAGCTTTTTGTGATAGTAACGCATATGTAATAAAAAGGTTATTGGTTGGATATGGAAATATATGTACTTGTTCTGGTGCGTAGTTAATATTACTCCGCACCAGAACTCGTACATATATTTCCATATCCAACCAATAACCTATAAGTATAGTAGGAATATCCCGATGGCAGAAAAGCAAATTGTCTGTTTTCAAAGCCGAAAAGTGAAAATATGTAGGTTTTTTCCTAACAACTATTATATATATATATATATCTGAAGATATTTTGAAATATTTGTAACTAATGATTTTTTTAGTATATTCTGGAGGTCAGCTGCTTTAAAGTTTATATGTTATTGGCACTACCTGTGCCTTTGCTCATATACAAAACATACAAGGTTGTCATGGCAACTGGTGAAACAGGTGTAAGGGTCTCATTAGGGTTTAAAGTTTTATAGTACCAGGTTAGTTTAGTAGGACTATGGCCGTCCGGACAACAGCAAATGTATACGCAACCCTCCCCGCAAATTGGTGGGACTTAAAAGCTGCAGAGGTATTATAATCAATGTTGTATTCACTTAAATTACTATTATCATATATAATAATTTGACCTTTCTGCAACCCATGTTTCTTAAAGTTTTAATGAAAATGTAAGAAATGCCAAATATGAGGAATTTATTAACTCCATAGGGAAGATTAAATATAAATATTTAAAAAATGACAACAGTAAATAAAATCTTAGCCACTTTAGCCAGTGTAAATGGCTGCATCAAATCATCTAACAAAAATTAACTTGCAATTCCAGGATTGGCAGTTCATTGTTTTACCACTAGATAGAGTCCCTGACTGTAAACACTGTTAAATCCTTTAAACTTATGGGCACAAAATTTCGTGGTTTGAAGAGGATGGACATGTTCGTCAACACTTCAATTCATGGATTAAAATTTTAAAAAGACAAGAGTAATCTTTTAAATATTTTGTGGGGATCTTAAATTTGTATATTACCCTACCCACGAAATACACGAAATTAAATGTAAAACTTAATAAAATGATTTCACAATATGTTAAATAATCAGGTATGTGTCAGCTCACCTTTGGCACCTCTACGAAGGCAAGCCAGTCTGATGGTGTGGTGGGGAGAAGGCCCATCGAGTTACACTTGTATATGGCCAGCAGGAGACACACCACATTGCCCAGCATGTACACTAACTTCTGGATCACTGCCTGGGGGCCCTCGATCATCTTGAACGCAGCTGAAACGTGCACAAACAATGGGTAAAGACATCAGTTTGGTAGTACAGTTGGGTTTTCTCTAATACTGTAAAAATCCTTTATTTTTGTTGGACATTTAAGTTTGTGTATTTCAAGGGTAGGACAATCAACAAATTTAAGATCCCAACGAAATAGTTATTCACTTTAGTAATATTGCATATAATTGTAAATCCATGAATTCAAGTGTCCCCGAACATGTTCACCGTGGTCAAACCATTAATTTTCATGCCTACGAAATGTAAGGATTTCACAGTAATTGTTATTTAATCTGTTACCGTACCATTAACTTTTAATATTTTTTGCTGATGAAAAAAGGATAAGGACAGGATAAGAAGGACAATAATAAATGTGTCAAAATTATATTTATGCAAAAAATAGAGAATACACTACCAACTCAACATGACATGTAGTAACGGCCCAAAGGCACAGTAACTTTATTTCCTGAATACAAAAAGGGACATAACTGCTTTAGGCATGTCTAAAGGACTCAATTATTTACTTCCTCTTTGTACCTTTAATACGGTTTGGAGGTGTCATAAAGATTGCAAATTTAAACCATATTACCTGTTAGACATAGGCTTCTAGTAATTTAGCCATTTTTTATTTATTCAGTTCAATACGTTTAATTCTTAATTTTTGGCCCAAAAAGTAATATTTGAACCTATTATTAAAATCAACAAATCCCATAAGTGTCTATCACTGTAGATGCTTACTGTTGGAGGCTGACATGAGAGCCTGGATGGGTTTGAAGAACATCATGCCCACCATCATAATGGGGAAGATGGAGATGGTGTTGCCTGCCATCCACATGATGAAGAAGTTCATGGGAATCTGCTTCAGCGGACCTAACGCAATGTCCCAGGCTTTCTGTAACACACAATCGGAACCAATGAGTTATATATAAATATTAGTAATTAGTTGGCTCTAAAATCTGAAAACTTTGTAACTTCTGATTTTGAACAATCAGTTGAAGATTTCTTTTTGCAGAAAAAAGTATGAACAAATCATGTGTTTCTAGATTAAATTGTTGTGCATGGTATATATGCAGAATACCCTACAATCCATTAAAACCCCAGTTTAGGGCTAAAAATAATATGTATGTTTAGGGTTACCCAGCCCTACCTAGAAAATGTCAGCAAGCCTATAGTTTTAGAGGGCTTTAAGATTGTTTTCTCTTATTTCAGACCTATTTCCTTGGAAGAAAAAAAATTAACACCCTATTTACCTATTTTTTTAGTAACCAGAAAAACACTAGTTTTTTGTTAGGCCTTGTTAAAATTTAAAAGTTCAAGTTGTTTTTCAATTTCTTTAACAGTTCTCGTTCATAATAAATTACTTATTATATACCTTTACAATGAGAGAATCGTCTTTTTCCTTTTTCTCATCCTTCTTGTTGCTGAGTTCAGAGTAGCCATATGGGGCGGGGAGAGAGGACGTCCTTTCGGCGAGTTGCTTGTCTCTGTCACCCTTAGGTCTGTAGAAATAGAGGATACAAATGGCTTCTAAATAGTCGGTAAGAAGTAAAAGAAAGAGGATGATATATTATCTGTCATTATAATAATGGCGCATTGTTGCCCAACTTAATTACTTTTAGAAAAAAAGTAGTATATATACATTATGTCACAGCAATGTTTGCTTTTAGTAAATGTTAAATTCTATGTACAGGTGCCAATAATATAAAACACACAACATCAATTCAGCAATTGTTGTCTCATGTTGGGCTAATTTAAGGCCACTATCAAAAAATCTGTACCAAGCTAAAGCTTGCTTGATTGAATCCATTTGAGTGTGCAGCTATGTCAACAAACCTGAACATGTTAACTTCTTTAAATTGTATTTTAAATGGGTTTACTATTCAACAATAGTGCAATAAAAAAACTTGCAACACTAGCAGTTTTGACTTTAACTTGTATAAATATATACAGGGTTCCCACAAAGATGAGAAATCAAAATTCCCTGACTTTTCCCTGACTTTTCCCTGACCAAAACCATTTTTCCCTGACCGGTAACAATGTCAAGTATGCACGATCTTTGAGCGCTAAAAGTATTTTTATATGTTGGCCTTATCCTCTTCCCCATATTAGCCAACCTCTGTCCTCCCATTCTTTATTTTAAATTATTTCAGATACAGAATACAATAATATGAGCTAGCAATTGTCATTAACTACTTGGGTTGTTAACCTTCAACAAGTATGCATACAGATATCCAAAATGATAAGTATTTAATTACACATGTCATGCTCAAAGATGTTACATTCTTTAACATACAGTTTGTTGACCAATTCAGAGTTCAGTTCTGGAGGATTAAAAATGCAGCATATTAATATTCACTGGCATATAAAGGCCCATTGGTTGTTAAATTTGCAAAACATTGATTTATGATTGTAGTGATTTTCAGGAGAAATGTAGTTAAGTGAACTACATTACGAACACCAAATTAATTTAAAAAGCTGAATATATATAAAATGGACAGGCAATACAGATAACATTTATGCTTTACCAATTCATGATGAGTGGGGAAATTTGTTGCACAATCTTGTGTTATTAAAGTAATAAAAAGGGCACTGTTTATTAACTTATAACTCTTTGAAACATGAGCAAAAATTAGTGTTTAGTGGGTCTAACATTTGAATATTTGCAGTGAGCTTAAGCAGTTTGATTACTTGTGCCATATCAAGAAATTCTGTATCGTAGACGTAATGGTATGACGCTACTAATTTTTAACAGCCACACAAATAATGATTGATTGTTTTTTAACCAAGAATTTTAAACATTTAAAGAAATAAACTGGCGAGTTAGATCCTGCTAGTCACTTGGTATTGCCTTATATTGAGACCAGCAATGTCACTGACCCTAAAACAGCTTCTTCCAAGAACAAATGTTTTGTGGGTAGTTTGTTGATTATCCACCCTAGCTGCATTTTAATTTGAATATGTGTTAACGTTGAGTCTACTTTCATGAACAAAGCCTTTGAAGGCTTGATTTTGAAAAGTGATATGCTTTCATTAATGCTTGTTGTACATTTATATTAAACATTGTGATAGTCAGTGAAGAGAGTGACTGTATCAGGCTTGTACTTTTACAAACAGTTGTTATAATGGAATGAAAAAGTCTAATTTGGTTTACTTAAAAATGATATTGACTTGTTTATCATTTCCCACTGGAACAAACAATTGTTTGTCGGAACTGCAAAATGACAACACCAATAAATCAATAATTTTCAACAGATTCTTGTGTAGAAATTTGGAAGAGAAAGATATTTTTATAAAGGACATATTTTTTGTCTTGCATACAAAAAAATATTTTGTGTAAAGACCTAATACTATTTTTCTGTTTAAAATACAAAACATCCACCGGAACGGGTCAACAAACTGTCTATATTAGATTGTCTAAAACAGGTAGACATTTTAGAAGGGAGAAACATACCAAAGAGCTTAGGAGGCAAGGATGCTTAAACCCCTTTCAGCTTCTTCCTTATAAGTTAGTTACTGTATCCAGAATCTTTAGACATAAGCATGTTTTTAGAGTAAAATGTTAACAAGAATATAAAAGATGCTCATAAATATAAATAGCAATAAAGAAACACCAATAGAATGGAAGAAACTGCCTTAGCCTTTACTGATTTTGCTTCCTACTGTTTGATTAACATTCCTCTCTTACAAAATTCCCTGACTTTTCCCTGACTTTTGCTTATTTTTCAAATTTCCCTGACCAAATTCAAAATTCCCTGACTTTTCCCTGACCTTGAAAAAAATTCATTTTTCCCTGACTTTTCCCTGACTGTGGGAACCCTGATATAGCATTAATAGGAAGAGTAGCGTTATGACATTTAAACAACATGGATTTTCATTACTATGACGTAAGGCTTCTTCAGATTAGTCTTTTTCTAGTTAAATTGCTTCAGCCATAAAAAGCATGTCTTAGGGATGCCAAGCATCCATATGTTTTTTAATACTTTTAATGGACAAATTTATGGCATACAATGTGAATTTAAGTTTTAAAAGACTGACAAAATGCATACTTGGACCCCATTATATCGTGCTACTCACTGTATCGTGCTATATACAGTGAAGCCTCGTTATCCGGGATGCATTTATCCGGAAACACCGCTATCCGGACGGTTTTTCTCGGGAACGAAAAAACTCAAAGTAATTTTGCTCCATTTAACCGGAAATCCGTGTTTCCAGAACCGGACAGTAGTTTGGGGAACCAAACCATGTTTTACAATGACCAAAGGTCCGTGTTATCCGGACACGCGCCAGAGTGTCATTGACTTCAAGGCTAATTGGCAGTATAAACACTGCGTCGCATATCTGTGCTTGATTGGCGACTCGATTACTTTTGTAAATCGATAAGCGCACGGGACCGAGTATCATTGACTTTCACGGCTAAATGAACCTTAGTTGGCAGTATAAACAACCTCTGCATCGCAATGCATGTGATTAATTGGCGATGGCTTGATTCCTATTGTAAATCGTTAACGGCAAGGGGCCGAAAACCATAAACTTTCACGGCTAATGGAATCCTTAATTGGCAGTATAAACAACCACTGCATCGCATGTGCTTGATTGGCGACTCGATCCCTATTGGTAATGGATTAGCGCTATTAACAATGCGATGTCAAGTATCAAACGTGCGAATAACTCTCAGTGAATTAAAGGGTCATAACATTATTTTGGAGGCACTACGTCTGTAAAACTGTTGGTGTTTATCTCTTGTTGTAGACATGCCAATGCACAAAAGAAACTATTGATTACCGACTGCAGTATAAACGATGTGACGTCATAACGTTAAAACCTTAAGAGAAAGCACGCGCTTAATTGTAAGTTTTAACAATAAATGAAACACGTTTTGATGCGTTGGTTTAAATGTTTAAAAACAAGAAATTAATAAAGATTAATGGTAAAATAGGCACTATTGGAGTTTAAAAAAAGTTATTGTGGTGATAATTAAATGGGGATCATCCATTTATATGTCTGCTGCTATAGATGTAACCGCGGTACCGTCATTTGATACTCAAATATTTCTTTGCAAAACAAAGCTAAACTATAAACAATATTTATTAAAAAAAATATTATAATGATTTAAAGACAACACAACATGGTTTCAATATCTTTATTAATAATTTTTTGTTTAATATGCACATATTCAACATAAAGAACATGTGCAAATAAGTCATGTTTCATTTATACGGAAACCTCGTTTATCCGGAAATTTTCTCGGGAACGAACGTGTCCGGATAAACGAGGTTTCACTGTATATGTGTCACTCTGTTGGCAATTGCATGGTCAGTCTGACTGCTTTGGTTTATCCATATTCAGTGTAACAAGCTTCAGAGTAAATCAGCCAATTTTCATATTTTGTATGTGGTTTAAATAAATCTTTACATGTCATCTACATGAAGTGTAGAATACTGATGCACCTGTCAATATTTTGCCCACTCAGGGGGTGGTGGGCATACACAGGGCTTTAGACAGAAGACCATTCCTGACAGGCGAGAATTTGACAAACTTATGGAATCCGGGTCCCGGGTAATAGACTTTGGCTGGTTTTTACATCCCGGGGCTCGATGCACCAAGCAGGCTCAAGGGTGGGGATTTAGACAAAAATGGTTGTTTCTAGGGTGGGGTTTTAGACTTAAAACATTTTAAGATTTCAAATTCCCTTCAGTCAGCCCGCCGCCCTCTGGCTGGCAAAATATTGACAGGTGCATGATGTCTGAGGCACAATGGATAGTTCCACAATTTTTCAAGCTCCTCCCCAAGCGGCATATTTTCTTTGATCTTGTGATAAGGTTTATCACAAACAGGAAGTATGCTTTCTTTTGTATTTTCTAGTTCAGATTGTCAGCTGACAATATAATCCTAATCTAATGGATTAAATTTGACCATGTACAGTTATAAATGATCATGATTGACAGTTGTGGAACTGTCCATTGTTGTGCACAGTGATCCAGCCATAGTGTTTTGTGCTGTTGAACTTTGTGTCAAAGTAGTGGAGGTGTATTATTTAAGTCAGATTTCTTGACAAAGCACTAATTTGAAATAAAATAACATACTTGTATGATAAACCTACATCACTACAGTGAACTCGACAGTTCCGGGTCAGTAAGGGTATTAACGTAGGGTGTCTCTTTAAAACGAAAATCTGGAGAAACAGAACTGTATATACTGTTTAACAAATTATTCCTCTTTACTTTGATACAATTCATGAAATCTTTTAATTTGTAAATCCCTACCTTTAGAGTATCCAACGGAATGATGTAAATTTGACAGTTGCGGGTCACACGTGACAGTTCCGGGTCACGTAATAAATGTTTATTTTCTGTTATCAGGGGGCATCTAAACAATGTTAATATCAAACAAAAACAGCTGTTTTTCTTACAATAAGACATTTTGTACCAAACTTTTACTTCAAAATAAACAAAACACATGTAAAATACGACCTTACTATAACACCGACAATTACACTATTGTATAGAGAACAAAACAAAAAAAATAATG
>Ga0224511_10003348_pt1 | contig 11476 bp, 4 predicted proteins | sample SF_May12_sed_USG_2_FD_169988 | JGI IMG/M metagenome (GOLD analysis project Ga0224511, IMG submission 169988) | Sediment microbial communities from San Francisco Bay, California, United States - SF_May12_sed_USGS_8_1 | ecosystem: Environmental > Aquatic > Marine > Sediment | place: USA...
GAGCCTACAATCCGCTTGAACCTGGCCATGGTGCCGCCCTTTTTACTTTTGTCATTAGTGTAAATTTTTGTATCAGTCTTGTTTTACATTTATAGTAGAGTTTTGATACTTTGAGTTAAATATATTTTAGAGCTACTTCTGCGTGTTTTTGCACTGCCACAAAGTAATATTAGAGTTAATTTCTTGAGTAAATTGTTGCATTAGTCCTGGATTTTTGATCACTCAGAATAAGGTCAATTATTTAGTGTTGAGACTTGGCTAACACTTGTTTGATCTATTTTTTTCTCTATGCATTAGGTCATTTTGCTTTTCGGTTTTTGTTATTCGGTAGATTTAGTCACTGTAAATAAAGTGTTGTGAACCGTTTTGATGGTTTTCTCCTAATCTTATTTAAGTAAGGTTAAATTAGGTGTGACTGACTGTGCACCTTTAAATAAACACATACAGTCAGTGGTGTCATCCTGACTTATAAAAATCTCTAATTAAGGGTCCAATCTCTCGATTAAAGTCCTTGACTACTCGTAAAACTAATTTGAGTCGCATTCGTGTAAGGTTATGTAATACCTAGAACTCAAACGAGACCCACCGCCACGCATTGAAAAAAATTGTAATCATTACTTGCAAAACAAATGCATTTTGTTTCTCATATAAACTATTAATTAGGAAATGTTGTTAATTGCTTCGAAAACTCTCTGTACTTACCAATAAGCAGAAAACCACTGATTGGATGAGATCATAAGCGACCCGTGTGTTAAAAGATAATTTGACATTTTTTTCTATTAAAGTTTATATATCTACTCACAATTCCGTGACTCATTGAATCAGCATTCGTCTTTGTGTGTTACAAAAGTGCGTTTTTGATTGCGGCTCAAATATTTCTGTTCCAGTGTCTATTTTTTGCAATTTCATATTGTTACAATGTTAATTAGACTGTAGGGTAAAGCAGTAATTAATCTCCGCCCTATTGGAATCTTGGAAAGCGACATCTAAGCTTTATCGACACTTTTAATGCATTGATTTACACAGAACTAATCGCGGAACTTGTCACCGAGCTATGGAAGTACCGATGGAAGTGTCGCCGATACGGAACTGTGGAATACCGGCTTGACGACAGAATTCGCAATATTGTAGTAATCTACAAATAATAGTATTAGGCAATTCACCGGGTCACGTGATTTGTAATAAGTGCAATTTTTAAAATACATTTTATGTTTTATTAAAACTATTTTTATAACAATGCAAAAACATGTATGGTTTATTTGCAGGGATATAATAAAACTTGTGTTTATTCGTTTATACAGCGCAAAGCGCATTATTCTATCCCTAAACATGGATCACCTGCAATGTAAACAAAATATCCGCGGCTCTCAACAACGACATCAATAATGAATTATCTTTGTGCAGACAGTTTACGATCAATGTCTGGGTCTAGTTGGAATAATTCACCTCATGAGGCTTTTTCTTTGAACATCTCCTCCATTTATATTACTATAAACGTGACATTAGCCAAAGGCTTAAGCCTTAGAGGTGAAATGCATCTCAATCTGTTCAGGGGAGCAAATATAAATCATAAAAGAAATTATTAAAATCAATGCAAAAAATCAATGCATTTCAATATATCCCATCTAGAACTGTGTAATATGTCCTTTTATTTCAGGCTTATATTGTAAAATTAAGTATGTTTACATGGTTTGAACATTTTTCAGCCCAAGTCTTAGAACTGACATGTAAACATCATTTTAACATATGGCTGCATCGCACTAATATTTATTAGAGACCTAAACATACTGCAGTTAACAACCTTTGCAAACATGCCTATCTAGATCTGCTAAACTAAAATAAAACATTATGTTAAACTAGTTGGAGGTTTAATTTACAAACGAACTGGCATACAAATAGGCTATTGCCAAATTTATTTTAATAAGCAAGTAGAAATTGTTAGCCCTTTTTCCGGGACACATAATGTAATTTAGATTGTGGTGCATTTTGAAGAAAAATGATGGGAGTCATTATTAACTTTTTTCATGACCGTGTATGAACCTATTTAGACGGAAATAAAATGATTTTGGACAAATTAAAAACCCTTAAACGCATAGCGGACCCAGCCGATAATTATAGTTGAATATAGCCTGAAGTCGCGAAATATTACACCGCACCAGAACTCGAACATATATTTCCATATCTAATCAATAATCTTTATAATTACATACGCTTTACTATCACAAAAGCTTAATAACATTTATTATATAATTTTCATCAACAAAATCTCAAAATAACAATTTTATTAAACAAACACGTCACGTCACGTAATATGATGTGTATTCCAAGAAATGTCATTCATATATTTGAGAGCACCTGTAAATTTTCATTTGTATTATTTAATAGAGGTTTTGACATAAAATGTTCAACGTAAAAGAATTGCAGTAACATTTACGAGGACGTTCATAGATTGATTGTGTAAAAACAACTCCGAAATACATCCAAAGTTAAAACTAAAATTTATAAAAACATTATGACGTCATAAAAATGCGGAATTCCTAGATTGTATGTGCCTTACGTCATGATTGTAAAAATTAAAAAAAGACAGTAGTTCATTTTTGTTTACACAACCGATATCATGTCACGCGCATCTTTACACACCCGATATTGATCAGTTGCGGTCAATAGAAGGATATAGCGAAAATTATTTGCGTATGTATTAATAAACATAATGCTACACCCATTGACATAACGGCGAAAGTAAAAAATGCCGGGAAATTATGATATATGTCAAATTTAAACTTAATATCGCCGTTTTTCCGATAATTTAATGTTAAAATCATCAAAGTATGTTTTAAAGGCGGGTGCATATAGTTAAGACACAATTGGTATTTAATGTTAAACTCGAATACAGTCAAGTAAGGCGATATACCGGCGTCACATGCTGTCCATCAGATTATTTAAATATTTGCAAAATAAGGCAGGTTATTTTTAGGTTTTTAACGATTTGCTTGACAAATTAAGAGCGGGGCTCCGTGCGATTTCCAGGACATTCCCGGATGTCCGGGATGATATCACATACATGCTAGAACCTAGTCTATTTACAGAAAAATAATAAGTAACTGCACCAATTTAAATTTATTCCAGCATCAATGCCTAACAAATACACATTATATTTTCTTTAAATACAATACTGAGTAACAATGAACAAAATGTAAAAACAACTACAAATAACTTTGTATTAGAAATAAAAAGCTTTCTATTTCTATCTACAGGTAGGCTTAGTGGCCCTTCGCAACTTATTAGGGGAGTACAAAACAGGTCATTTTAGGGGTCAACTGGGACAAAATTAGAACGGATTGTGCATTGGTACTGTGATAATCTCCAGTGGCTCTACTTTCTGCCAGTGTAAAATCTTTTTCTCTGGCAGTGGTGGAAATGTCTTTTTGTCAAGGTCAAGGTAGATCTATATGTGACATCTCTGCGTTTGTATACAACCAAAATTACGCATTGTTTAATCATTTTTCACAAAAAATAGTTAATGATGTTATATCCAGCAATCCTTCATTATGTCAGTCTGGCGACCTTGACCCAGATAAATAAGGTCAAGGTCAAATTTGAGTAAAATTTGGTCAAATAATGGTTGTTTTTTTGCAATCAGAAAGAGTTTTTTATAATTTTGGTATATTCCGGTATATAATTGCATTGAAAATTGTGGTGGTAGTGGACGCATTTTGAAATGAATTAAAAGATCAAGACCATTTGCTGGCGTTTACACATGATATTTAAAAGGTAAGTAGAAAACATGTTAGTGTTGTATCATTAACAATGACTGTTAATGCCTGTGAGTGAACATAATATTCTTTATTGGAATACTGAATGTAATATTGCTTATCCTTAACAAGATAAGCATTTAAATCTGGTTATACAGTTAGTTTTAAATATAAGCATTAATATCAGTAAAACGCATATAAACACTTTGTCGGTGTAAAACGAAATCCGAATATTATGTCAAAATATGGTATTTTTAGGAGAATGAAAAACATTATATTTCTTTGTATTCACATAATGTTTCGACCTTCTTCGTAGACAAGCAACTTAATCAATGCGTAGACAGCAATACATAACAATGACCAAGTTTTAGCGCTTGGGGTAAACCCCGGTCCCATCACACGAACTTTGCTGGAGCGTTCCTTGAGCGGTGAAATCATCACCGCTTGTTACCGTTTAACAGACGTTGACCACCATTAAGGAAACGGCGTTAAAGCAGCGATCTATTGCGGTGATGAACTTCGGTTTGGCGTTGGTATGGAGGTGTCAGAGCGGGACCAGAATTAGGCTATAAAACAGGGAGAAATGAACCAGGAGCCCATTTGGAATTAAGTTGCCATTGAATGCATACCTCATTAACAGATTTGCTTAAAGTTACAATAGAATTGTAGTACCATGGATGCTGAGAGACTTGCTATGATTGGTGCACTAGTTCAGCAGCAGAATCGGGACCTCCTCAGATTGCAACAAACTATCAAAACTATTTAATAACTTCTATACAAGCGATCTGTTTAGCTCCGTAGTCAAAAGCAGTATGCCGCTAAACGAACTTTAAACCCCGGCCGAGCCAAAGCCCGAATGCACAAGACGCCGCTGTATTCTGATCTATCTTTTCCGTAACTTGTGCAAATATGCACTTTAACGGACGCTTCATATGACCATGCATGTATTGAAACTACCATTTCCTTTAAACACAATACTTTTCATTGCTTTCATTAACTATTAAGGTAATACGATATTGTTCCCATCCACGTGAGAGTATGGCGAATCATGGCTATAGTCAAAGGCTAAATTGCCAACAAAAACAATCACAAACACTTGTATGTACATGTAGGTAAATAATAGAGCACGTAACACAACAAGAGAAACTGGTAGTAAGTTGTATCAAGCTGCATGCAGTAACTAGTAACATGGATGCGAACATGACAACATTCTGATATAAAACTATGTCTGGGTTGTCCCGATTACAATGTACATGCAAATATATGCATGTCAAAGCAATATATTTTCAGTTAAGTCTGAATTGCATATATAAATTGTAATAGAAAATATGATAGTCTGTTAGAATATTATAAACCGCCTATGGTGCAGCAGGTCATCGTATAAGTTTTCTTTATCGGTAACGGCCCTAACCAACAAGTGAGTACGGTCAGCTAGGACTGGTGGTTACTTTTACCAGGTAAGTATGATCAGCTGGGACTGGGTTATACACTTGCCATGTATGTACGGTTGACTGGTATTGGAGGATACAATCACCAGGTGAGTACAGTCAGTTGAGGCTAGTGGATACATTCACCAGGTGAGTACATTTATTTGTGGCTGGGGTATACAATCACCAGGTTAGTACAGTCAGTTGAGGCTAGTGGATACATTCACCAGGTGAATACATTTAGTTGTGGCTGGGGTATACAATCACCAGGTTAGTACAGTCAGTTGAGGCTAGTGGATACATTCACCAGGTGAGTACATTTAGTTGTGGCTGGGGTATACAATCACCAGGTGAGTACAGTCAGTTGAGGCTAGTGGATACATTCACCAGGTGAGTACGTTTAGTTGTGGCTGGGAGATACAATCACTAGGTGAGTACATTTAGTTGAGGCTGGGGTATACAATCACCAGGTTAGTACAGTCAGTTGAGGCTAGTGGATACATTCACCAGGTGAGTACGTTTAGTTGTGGCTGGGAGATACAATAACCAGGTGACTACGTTTAGTTGTTGGTGGGGTATACAATCACCAGGTGAGTACAGTCAGTTGAGGCTGGGGTATACAATCACCAGGCGAGTACGTTTAGTTGTGGCTGGGGTATACATTCACCAGGTGAGTACGTTTAGTTGTGGCTGGGGTATACAATCACCAGGCGAGTACGTTTAGTTGTGGCTGGGGTATACAATCACCAGGTGAGTACATTTAGTTGTGGCTGGGGTATACAAAAACCAGGTGAGTACAGTCAGTTGAGGCTAGTGGATACAATCACCAGGTGAGTACAGTCAGTTGAGGCTAGTGGATACAATCACCAGGTGAGTACAGTCAGTTGAGGCTAGTGAATGTAATCACCAGGTGAGTACAGTCAGTTGAGGCTAGTGAATGTAATCACCAGGTGAGTACGTTTAGTTGTGGCTGGGATATACAATCACCAGGTGAGTACAGTCAGTTGATGCTTGTGGATGCAATCACCAGGTGAGTACAGTCAGTTGAGGCTAGCGGATACATTCACCAGGTGAGTACAGTCAGTTGAGGCTAGTGGATACAATCACCAGGTGAGTACATTTAGTTGTGGCTGGGGTATACAATCACCAGGTGAGTACAGTCAGTTGAGGCTAGTGGATACAATCACCAGGTGAGTACAGTCAGTTGAGGCTGGGGGATGTAATCACCAGGTGAGTACATTTAGTTGTGGCTGGGGTATACAATCACCAGGTGAGTACATTTAGTTGTGGCTGGGGTATACAATCACCAGATGAGTACAGTCAGTTGAGGCTAGCGGATACATTCACCAGGTGAGTACATTTAGTTGTGGCTGGGGTATACAATCACCAGGTGAGTACATTTAGTTGTGGCTGGGGTATACAATTACCATGTTAGTACTGTCAGCTGGGACTGGAGGATACAATCCCCAGGTGAGTACGTTTAGTTGTGGCTGGGGTATACAATCACCAGGTTAGTACAGTCAGTTGAGGCTAGTGGATACATTCACCAGGTGAGTACAGTCAGTTGAGGCTAGTGGATACATTCACCAGGTGAGTACAGTCAGTTGTGGCTGGGGTATACAATCACCAGGTGAGTACAGTCAGTTGATGCTTGTGGATGCAATCACCAGGTGAGTACAGTCATTTGAGGCTAGCGGATACAATCACCAGGTGAGTACGTTTAGTTGTGGCTGGGGTATACAATCACCAGGTGAGTACAGTCAGTTGAGGCTAGCGGATACATTCACCAGGTGAGTACGTTTAGTTGTGGGTGGGGTATACAATCACCAGGTGAGTACATTTAGTTGTGGCTGGGGTATACAATCACCAGGTGAGTACATTTAGTTGTGGCTGGGGTATACAATCACCAGGTTAGTACAGTCAGTTGAGGCTAGTGGATACAATCACCAGGTGAGTGCGATCAGTTGATGCTAGGGGATACAATCAACAGGTGAGTACGGTCAGCTAGGGCTATGTGAAACAATCACAAGGATACAAATACCAAGTGAGTACAGTCAGCTAGGGCTGGGGGATACTATTACCAGGTAAGAATGGTCAGCTGAGGCTAGAGGATACAATCACCAGGTAAGTGTGGTCAGCTGGAACCGAAGGATACAATCAACAGGTGAGTACATTAAGTTGTGACTGGGGGATACTATCAATGGGTAAATACTGCCACTTATCGCCATAAACGTCCTCTAAAATAATTATTTGTGGCAAAATATTGTACTCCAACTTCAATAAACCTGTTCCAGTTATTATTCTACATACATATAAAACATAAATCAATCACGTTTGAAACAATAATCCATTCTATTACATAAGTCAATCGTGTTGATGCTGTGAAATATGTAACAATACTCCAGAAAATCATGATGAAATGGTCAGTGAAATACTGAAAATGTACAAAAGTATATGTTTTTGTTTATCCAAACGATATTTTAATACATATACTCAGTCATTTGGGGTAAAATATAAATCAATAATGCAATGTATCCCTCCAGAAACAATGAACACATATGTAAAAAATTGACTTCGAAATAGTTTGATTACTTTGTTTCAGAGCGAAGGTAAAATGCCAACCCTTTGCCCCTAGCATCCTAAGCAGAATTGGCCTACAAATGGCAAATGCCTCATAAAGTACAGTTTAATGCAAAGCTAGAAAGAAAGAATTGCGTTTGCATAATGGACAGTGTTACCTAAATATTTACCACATTTTGGTAATATTATCAAAAAAATTGTTACAGCCTCCCAAAAACTACAAAAGCAAGCCACGAAGGAATATTGCAGTTGAATAAACAATGTTATCTGAGTACTTTACAAACACATTCACAGTCAATGGCCATTCTATAAAAAAATCCAGAATTTGAAGTAAAATTATAAAAAAAATGAAAAAAAAATGAAAATATGCCCCCAAAATACAGTTTAATGCAAGGCTACTGTAGCAAGGAATGATTGGTGCTATTTAAAGAACAGTGTTATCCGCATACTTTGCAAAACATTACAACACATATGATGTCATATTTATAGGCATATATAGGTATTTTTAAACATTTCCCGGAATTCGCAGTTAAATTATCAAAAAGTCGGGAAATCTCCCCAAAATGCAATTTCCACCAATGCAGGAGAAAAAGATTATATATACACATATTATGTGGGTGTCAGTGATGACAAATCAGATTCAATTATGTTCTAATTTTGTCCCGGTTGACCCCCCATTTGTACTCCCCTATTATGCACTTTCGAAAAATGTTGAGTGCCTTCTCGTTTCTATTATTGATTATTTTGTCCCAATTTTCTTCGGTGTATCAGAAATGCGAAAACCCAGGTTTTCGCGAAAACCTGCGAAAACCTATGAAAACAACTCGGTTTATGCTAAACACCCCACCGCTTTTCGTGCACTGTGTTATTTGAGGAATGTATTTAAAAAAAATATTTATTGAAAAGAACCAATGAAATAAAACGATTTATTTAATTGTTACCTTTTATATATTAACTTCAACTTTCAGTGATAAATAATTGTATAGTTGTTGCTATTCTAAAACCGTTTGTTATAGAATAGTGGTCCGACTTGATCAAAGTTTCACACTTTTGTTTGATTGTCACCGACTTGTGGAATAAAGAACACGTGCACCATTCACAACTTACAGTTTGTCAATAATTGTGGTCATAATTGGTGCTAATACTGTCTTTAATTACAATATTTCAAACATGATTGTTATTTCTCAAATTATATCAAAAATACTTAGTGAGTACCGAAATTCTTTAGATACTTTAAAATGAGGTAAGTGCATATAAATTAACATGTTGTAAATACTTTTCCTTAAGGCCTAAAAAATCCTGTGTTTCGGGCAACCCGACCCTACCTTTTGGAACCAGCCGACCGTAGAGTTTTTACGAAAACACCGTTTTTTCGTTGGGGTCTTTATAATTGAGGTTTCAATTCTTAAAAAAAACAGAGCTGCCCCTACCTAAAGTTTTAAGACCGTTGCCCTAAACACAAGATTTATTTTGTTGGCCTTTATGACCATACCATTTGGCAATAGCGACGCATTTTTGTGTGATGACCATGGTTAGAGCGCCTCCTCGTGGTGTGGTCTGGACACAGGTGGATGAATAAGAGCATAAAAACGAACCCACAATATTTATTTTCTATTTCGGCTTAGTAACGAAAATATAAGAAATGTCTGCATAAAAATCATCCACTTGTAACTGAACGCTCTATTTCTTTTGTCTTGCAAAAGCGAACATTAATAATCTTAGAAGCGGTTTTCGTGGTCATCACGAAAACCGCGGTTATATATATTGATGACTATTGAAAACCGTAGTTCTTAGGTTTCAAACGAAACCTTTAATTATATATTGAAACATAAAATCGAAATAACGTATTGTTCTTTATGCAAACAATATTTATTAACTCAATGTTTTACAATTTCTCATGTTTATTCTTGTCAGCATAACATTATTGCGAAACCGGAATTCTTAGTCTTCAAAATACAACGATTATATATCTTAAAAAAGGAAAAAGGTGTTCTTGCTTTAATGTTTAATTTAATAACGCACAATATTTTAAAATATCTCAGGTTTCTTATTCTCAACTGAATGTTCAAGCGAAAACCAATGGCAGTTTAGCCGGAAACCGAACACACCGAGTGGTTTTCGTAGGTTTTCGCAGGTGTTCGCATTTCTGTTACACCCACGTATATTTGAGTTTCAAATTCAATTAACAACTGTCTGGGTCGAGCCAATTAACATAAAATATGCGTATATCCCTGATCAAAAGTGAATGAAAATTATGTGTGCGACTTTAAAACCGGAATTGATAGTAGGTGTATAAATTTGCCTAAATCTAGGTAAGAATGTTTGTAAATTATCACATATTTGCTTATTGTTTATGTTTTGTTATAACACATTTAGAGAAGTGTGTATACATATCCACACTGTAAACAATATGGCCGTTCAGATTTGTTCGCAACTGCATATAAAGTATGGAACACCGATTGACCGATTTTTACACTCTGTGTTTTTCCTTTATCTTTAAGCAACCGTGTAATGTGTCTTTAGTAACAAAAGATAAAATAAAGACTTCTTTAGAGAATCATTAATTATAAGGACATAAAAACATTACCATAAAAAACAATAGAAAGGTTAGAAAGTAGGACATAAGCAAAATGTTAAACCAAAACTGATTTGTCTGTTTTGGTAAAACTATTAACGTTTTACCTATGAAACTCGGAGATGACCTCCGTTAATTAGAGTGACAACCCTCCCCCCATTGCGTACTGCGAACCGCATTATTTTTGCCTTGGGTACTGATTACCGACATTTTAAGGCCTAAGGTTTAACAACTAAAACAACTATTTTTGGCCTTTTCATTTACATAAAGAATGTCAAATGACAATATGTTACATGCACATGTACAATAATTTTTGCAAACGTTAGAAGTGTTTTGCTTGCTTGTCAGGTTTCCTATTGGTCGAACTGCCAAAATCAATGTTCATATTCATAAATGCTGAAATGACCCCCAAATAGCGCTAGCGAAGCGAGCGCGCGAAAAAAATAGAGTTATTAGAATATTTGACTGTGTATGTCACTGGGTGTCAACCTCGTTAATGCATGAAGTTCAATATGGCTATGTGTGAAAGGTGTGCTCTCCGTATATTCAGAGTTCTGCTGGCCCGCGTAAAAATGATTGTTTTGGCTAATTAATGACTAACTATAAATGGTTGTTATGTTTAATTACTTAAGAATGATACTGTTGAGGTAAAATAACAATATTTCACTTATTTTATTTCCTTACGACAACTAGCTTTAAAACGTGATAAATGATTATTTTTGGCTGCTTTTAGCTATTTCGCCTTGCCTCTCCCTTTTAATGTAATTCAATGCAAATGCAATGAAGAGTTTTCTAGTATGCAATTGCAGATGATTCATTGTATTATAATAGCATCAGCAAACATAAAACCCTATGAACTAATGTTCGACACTTTTTGTATGCAACCAAGGTCATATTTCAATGTGCAAAGTGCGATACTTCCTCTGCAGCGAGCAGATTATTGTATTGCTAATAACGAATCCCGGACATTCGTTCCCACGGACATTCGTCCCCACGCCATTTTTGACAGGGCCGAACATTCGTGCTCACATCAAATGACCACCCCGGACATTCGTGCTCACATCAAATGACCACCCCGGACATTCGTGCTCACATCAAATGACCACCCGGACATTCGTTCTCATATCAAATTCATTTCATTT
>Ga0224511_10003349_pt1 | contig 11476 bp, 6 predicted proteins | sample SF_May12_sed_USG_2_FD_169988 | JGI IMG/M metagenome (GOLD analysis project Ga0224511, IMG submission 169988) | Sediment microbial communities from San Francisco Bay, California, United States - SF_May12_sed_USGS_8_1 | ecosystem: Environmental > Aquatic > Marine > Sediment | place: USA...
AGAAGAGGAGGTAACATTTGAAAGGATAGCATCAAGCAGAAGGCCAAGTGCAAATGGGCCACTAGCCAGGTTAGTTCGGGAGCCAGCCTAGCTTATCTTTCAGCTTCCTTGGGCTAGACATGCTCCCATAAAACTATAGTCAGTTTAGCGAGGAATGACCAAAATGTAATTATACCCTAAGGAAAACCACCTATTCATTTGAAACTGAGCAGTCACTTCTTCATGCAGTGTACGGTGCGCTTGTATTTCCTTGCGCTTATAAAGTGAGTTGCTAATTAGTTTTTGAAAAAATTGGTTTCATTTATTTCACTCATTCCCTACACGGCCAGACACAGCCCCCTCCCTCCAGCATAATGCTGCTGCGTACAAGCCAGTAAATTCCGCTTTCCATGATTTTTAGTGTCACATTTGGGAGCATCACAGAAATAGAGATGCAAGGACCCAGCAGCATGGATTACGGAGAAGGCTGTGTGAAATGTTTTAGTTAGGGGGCTGACACCGAAGGCTGGCACCGCAGATTCAACAGTATTGCAGCGAACAGAGGGGCTCCTGACCTATATAGTCTGATTAATCTACTCGGGAGAGAGGCAAGCATTATTTCGGCACAAATAAAACTGATCAGCATAGAGAAAATGAGAAAAAGACAAGAAATGAACGATACTGGACTATGGAAATTATGGGACTGCTATGGTTTAAAGAATACTACAACGTCAGAACTACTCCGTAGAGCCAGAAAGTTTTCTAGTATTTTGTAGACATTTCTTTATTATTCCTTAGTTTTTATAATTTATATAATAAATAGTTACTTAGTTGAACTTGAAGTTCCCAGAGGCCAAAGATTCACAGAGGGCTCTAGTTCACTTACACTGCAACATACATGTACAAGAAGTACATGCAAACTACAAAGTAACAAACAATTACATACAGACAAACTAACAAAACAAGGGTTGGTTAGGGTGGGAGGAGTAACAGTAGGAGTTACTTCCTAGTTCCTTGCCTATGAACTATGAATGACTGAATGAGTACAGGATATGTTAGTGTCAGTAAGGAGTAAAGCAATGTTATTATACCTGTCTTTCTTTTGTCGGTAGGTACCAAGGAAGGATGTTATTGTTAGGGTAGGTACCTCTATGCAGAGCGCTTCATGAGGCTGTATCCATTTGCACAAATTGATTGCATTGTCGCCCTTGCTTTCCCCGTGTAGCCATTTGTTCCTATTTATGCCGCTCTTTTTTCTATCTGAGCCGCCTTTTATTCATGTCGCCTTTTGTACCACGGAATATTCCTTGCATTGTACCGTAATCCATTTTCTAGTTCTAGGTGTAAACATGTTCTCGTCATGCCCCCACTTTCCGATTGTTACAATCGTTTATCTCCATAAAAGTCAAATTAACAAAAATAATGTGTTTTTGGTCAGTAAAGTTTCAATTTGCTGGAGTGGATGATGACGGAGTTAAAACATTGTTGTTAAGACCTTTTGAGGTTATGTGATTAACTAGGTCAAGGTTGCTGACAAAGAAAGAAGCGCTGAGTAGAAAGCGAAATTCGTGGATCCGACAGTATTCACTCACAGAACGAGAACTCCGAGTCAGAGTTGTAGTAGATTTTAACGCAGTGGGTGAAATCAGCTCCCTCCAATTAGTATGTACATTGTTGTTGTCGTATCTTAATAAGGATAAGCCGTAAAAGCGCACTCCATATATCCTTCTGACTAGAGTCTCTTGAGAGTTGAGTACTAGGTCTAGACTAGAGTAAACTAATTAGTAATTTACTAGTCTAGACTCTAGTATTTACTATTTTAGTATTTAGTAAATTTACTAATTTAGTAAAGTAATTAACAAAACAAACTACCAAAACTAACTTCTAAGTCAGTGACGTGAGTCGTGACTCGTGAGTCAAACTCAAAGTACAAAGTGAACTTGAAGTTGAAGTGAGTAATTCAGTAAACCTGCAAACCGTCAGTAAACGTGAAGTCTGAAGACTAAAGAAAGAGTAAAGACAGTAAAAAGTCAAAGTTTAGTCAAGTCAAACTCAAAGTAACAAAATTCAGTTCTAAAATAATAATCAATAATGGATTTAGAATTAGACTAAATCCATTATTGATTATTTATTATAATGGATACAATATGATCATAAATATAATGATTATTATATTTATAATCATTGTATAATTAATTCTCATTTTTTTATTCACCAATTTTTTTACAACAATGGCATGACTTGAGTATGACTAAATAATTCCTTACTTCACTTGCTTAACTTAGTAAGTAATTAATTTAATAACTTAATTTTTACTTGTTAGTTAGTCTGTAAAGTGTAGTTATTTCACCGTAGTGTTGTTACACTTCCAGAGACACTCTGTAGTGTATGTTGTTGTGTATTATAATAATGGGTATAGAGTCTAATAGAGTATACTATCACTACCATAACGTAGTAACTTAGTAACAGTGATGCATTGTTAGTAGTACTGGTTACCATTTACCATAAACTTACACTACACCTACAGTTACAAGTTACTGTTTATTGATTTAGAGACCGACTAACCGAACCACTGCCCACTTGTTTTTTTTACCCATGGCCTCACCCCTGTGCACCTAACAACTTTTTCTATGCCTGTAACATTCGGTTTGGACCAGTTGGTGGCTGGAAAGTGGTATCGAAATTCAACTCACCCTGTGATATTCCCCAGGTACACAACGATGGTCCAATTTTCTTTCCAATTCTCATACCTCCAGCTAGTTTTACCATCTTAAGCATATATTTTTGTTTGATAGGACATCATGTTGGGAGGCATGAGAAGCATGACGGGCACGCCACCATTCAGAGGTAGGCTTATGTCCTTAAAAGTTAGAGATATTTTAACTTAGAAAAAATAGTTATTTTGTTCCTGCAAACTAAGTCATAGTTCACATTCTCTTACAGTGCGGGAGTTCGTCTAAGCATATGACTTCTGTTTATTTTAATGTGTTTTTTCTAGATCGTCTACGCCAGACATACTCCAACTCACCCGGCCCAAGCTCAACGGTAAGCAACTCTCATAATATGTTAATTAATTGTTATAAAGAACAGACTCTGTTTATGGCTCCCGAGTACTTTGGCTTCACAAACATTATTTGCACAAAACCGGCCTGAGAAACATGACCATGAAATGGTATGAAAAAAGCCTTGCAGATAATCCCACTGGCTGTTAAGACTGGTCGCTTTTTCGTAGAAGGAACAAGGCTGAACTCAATCGATCCTTTTTGTAGACTCCATTTGCCATGGCGAGTCATAGTCATCCCAACTTTGCACCGGTGAAGCTCAACAGTAAAGGGGTGAGTTGCTCTGGGAAATCTTGTTTGGTTTATAATTCTGTGGTACAAGCACTGCGTGCATGGGCTTGCTTACTATCTTTTTAGTGTGGTAGCGTTCTGGGCATTGAATCCGGGTCCATGATTCAGTTCTCAGTTTGGGCAAACACTTTGTCTTCCCTAACATCATCATCAATTTTGGATTCTGGCGTTAAACAAAGGAGGTCCACCCTTGGGGTACTCGGGTGCAACCAGCAGGTCTTTTAATGATGAACCCTGGGAAAAGCTGAGTGAGGAGACTGAATAGGCCAATTTTTGTGAACGCCTCACACCGGTCAAGATACACAAGAAATGCTACACACTACTATGCTACCGGAAACACTTGACTATCCTTTTTATTCAACCACCACAGTCTGAGACTTGTTAAGAGTGAGTGAATATGTGATAAGGTCACACTCTCAAGAGCAGCATGACTAAACCTTGAATGTAGGATGTGGTGATATCGAGCCAAGTTCTCTAACCACTGAAAAGTCTCGATATTCCTGTTGTCTGTTTGTAGTCTTTGCCAAAAGCCCCCAAGGCTCCGGAGAAACCCCTGATGCCTTACATGAGGTACAGTCGAAAGATTTGGGACTCTGTGAAGGCTAAAAATCCGGAACTCAAGTTGTGGCAAATTGGCAAAATTATTGGCCAGATGTGGCGAGAACTCAGCGATTCAGAGCGTAAAGAGTACAATGATGCGTATGAGCATGATAAGGTTCGTGCCAGAGAAAATGTTGCTATGAGAGACCTGAATTATATTTAGTGAGTGTTAAATTTACAAACTTTCATCTGTTGCATGCATAATTGTTTCATTCGTTGCAAAAAATTTAAATTCGACAGTAAAAGACTATTCCTCCGAGAATTTTGTCTAGTATAAACAATCTGAATCCGCATGCCGTGTTTCGATAATGCATAATGCTGCTTTCAACTTCCCATCCCACCGCTGATGGATTAAAACTGTGTTGAACTAACTCTGTGTATAGATTGTTGCTACAATCTGACTCTGCATTTAGGTTGAGTTGATCTTTAGAGGTGAAACTCTGAGCTCCTTGTTACAGACACTCGCCCGTTGTTGTGAAATTCGAGTTAAGATAAAAGATAACGGGAAATCCATGCTTGCCATTGAATAACCTGTTTTAGGCTCAGTATCAAGAAAACCTGAAAGCATTCCATAACTCTGCTCAATACCAGAACTTTCTGAAAGAAAAGCAGAGAGCCGAACAATCCATTGAAGAGGAAGAACGCAGATCAAAGGTTTGTCCTAATCTTTGACACCTTGACACCCTCACACCTATATACGAACACATTTTATTACCTATTGCACATTTTAATCACTTTTACTCGGCTATCGGGAAACTATAGTACTCTCAGTCAGGTATGCTACAATTTAGGGAATAGTGTTTCCTATTTTAGAGCAGTAAGATGGATAACCGGGTCTCAATTCAGCCTGCGGATTATGAACAGGATAACGATGGCGGGCTCTCTATCAAAAACGTAGCAGCGGCCAGGTACCAGAGGAACCATACTCTTATTAATGATATCTTTTCTGATTCGCTCGTGCCCGATGGCAGATCAGTTGTGACAACTCAGAGAATGACACTGCTGAAGAAACAAGTCAATTCGCTCATGGCGCACCAGGTAGGCAACTTCGAATTATGTATTCATTGACAGTTTATTGATTGATTTAAAACAAATGAATATATTTTTTGGAAAATGTGCTCTCCTTGTTTGTTATTTAGTAGGTTAGGTGAGGTTAGGTTGGGTTAATTTTATTTTACACGGATAACTTTATTGAGGCAAAAGCCTTATTCCCAAAATGGTCCACAAACAAAAAATATCACTGTAGTACAAATTCATAGATCAAAAACTGAAATCGAAGATGGTCCGGTCCAATATCAACCATCCTGCACGCGGGGGAGAACTAGGATATGCAAGACATTCAGTGTTGAAATGTTTGAAAGTCAGATGCAGTTACAGTTATCTAGGCTGTTTCGAGTCTTTGAAGAGAAGATATCATGATGCCCCCTCCCTTATGAGTTTATCCACTACCCTGATGTCTTACTACGATTCACCACACGTGGTATTGTTTATATTTTTCTCTTTGGTATTTTAGGAGAAGCTAGAGAAGGAGTTGTTCGAAATAAATGATAAGTTTGAGGCACGTAAACGAAAGTTTCTCGAGAACAGCGAGGAGTTTCGCAAAAAATTGAAAAAGGTAGGGATGAGTTAATAGCGACTAGGTTGCTGGTAAATAACCCATGTCTTGCAGAGGTTTTCAGCCATTGATATACCACCTTCTCTGGGCTCGCTCGTAGATTCACCTCCCACTCTTTGTATTTGTTGAACATACTAATGGCTGCCAATTCTCCAGCTCATCGGAAGGATTATCTTTCAGGAGTGTGAAAACAAGCCAACCATCACTCCCGAACAATTTGAGGAAATGGTCAGTCGGCACAAACGGGAAATCCGTCTCAAAAATCAGAAAGTTGAGCGTGAGAGAACTCTATCAACTCAGTCAGCTGAAGCAGTAGAGTCGGCATCCTCTGTACCAACCAAGGATAATGAAGAGGCAAGCGGTGCTACACCTGTACAGGAACCCACCGAGGATGACAAGGTGATATATCTAAGTTGCGCTCAGAGTCCGCTAGCAGGTTTGCTATTCGTCCACATTGCAGCAGTCCTCCAGTTATCTTCCATCGCCGTAATGCAATGATTGTACCTGTGAGAAGTTGTTTTCTCATGCTGATAATTGTTCGAGAGTGCACAACCTAACAAATGTTTGGCTTTTGTTGTAGGCAGACTCACCTCATAGTAATGCATCTCAAAAGACTGGTGAGTGAAGCGGACGCCATCAAGAAAACTTAGTAGGCACATAAACACATTCACACAAAAAATGGAAGCTTACCTGATTTCCTATTATTACTGCCCGCTTATTAGCTATCCAAGTGGATTTATATAAACATTGTGCAATTTTTATCCTTGGTTACACATTTATGAATGGCGTCGTGCATACAGCTCCATTCTAATGTCTACAGTACATTGTCTAGTAGCTATGTTTTCCGGTGAGTTTTATCGTGCAGGATAGCTCAGTTGGTAAAAGCTGGGATCTGCAATCTAAGGATTGCAGGTTCAAGCCCCACTGCCGGTGGGGTGTTTTTCTGGTTTGGGCCTTTAGCAAGCCTCTCACTCCAAATTGCTAGTGTGGGTTTGGATCACCACACTAAAAAAATGGAGGTCCCAACCCGTGGATTAGGGTCAAAATCACTCCGCGGTTGTAAAAGATCCACCTCTCCCTTTTCGTTAAGAGCAGCCGAATTCGGCAGGTGAAGTGTAAACTATAAGCTTAGGTTGACTGACCCCCAACCTCCCAGGACCATCTGTTCAGTCTTGTAGCTGGTGCTTCACACTGAATCAGCGGCTGCCCTGGTAGAGTGTGAGTTGGCCCGGCAAGCTAACTTCCACTATAAACTCCCTTCGTCCCGGCTGTTATCTGTCTTGCCAGATAACCCCCATACTCAGTAATGAGTGGGTGCATTTACTTTATCGTGCATCGTGATTCTGTACTTTCGTCTCGGTTTTAGATTGTGAAGATGATGACCAAGATGACGATGAGGCCACTGATGAGATGGACCAATCTTAGACCGAACTGTCAGTGTTTATATTTGAGTCAGCTATAAAGGCAACTCCTCCGTTTGGTCTCATCGAGTCAAAATGTAATTATTTCGACTGATAACTGGTAAACCGGCAAAAATTCTGAGACTGTACATAGGTCTGTAGCAGCTCTGAAAGGAAATGAGGTGCGCAATGATGCATAACCAGTCAAGAAACCATAACCTCAGTTTCACATCTAATTAGGAGTAATTAGATGGTTATAACTCAATATTGTCCATAGTTTGCCCATACCTACCTGTTATGCATGCAGTTGGTTGTTCAGTTGGCTGTTTTCACGAACATAAAGCTTACTCCTTCCTGTCTGTATATGCTTTTTTATCTTTATTGTGAGATTGACTATGTAAAATACAATACCTATACCCTGTCTGCTTTTGCTGCCAAATGGCGATGGCAATTGTATATATTCCTGCGGCAGTATAAAATCAGCCCATCGATTTAGGTTGAACAGTTTGATTTCAATCGAAGTACTGTAGTAGAGTTTGTTTTTACATATACTAGCAACGCAATGTATTATGGCTTCACCCGTCACTCGTGGGGTTGAAAACTTGTACCGCCATCACCCAAAATGCCCAGTCCATTATGATTCGCTTCACCAACACATGCAACGTGAGATACGCTTGCTCCATGCTCTTTTTTTAATAGTTTTGTCATGCATGAAAATATTGCCCAATTAAACATAATTTTGCTTGTATGACTGCTTTGGTCTCATGGCATACATGTATTCTGAGATTATTTACTCAATTCTCTAGTTAACTTTGTGCTATATTTCTCCTGACTATTGATTAAAAGAAATAGTTTAAAATAAATATTCTGATACCCAGTTATCTAAAATTTGAGTGAATCCGTGATTTGTGGTGCGAAACCTGAAGTATGCGTGGCCAACACTAGAGCCACAGAGCTGTGATAATAAGGACCGCCTATCTGCCAATTCTGATAATACTATTGGCTAGCTCTTTGACAATGACACAATAAGCAGTCCAACAGATGGCATTGGTCACGTGCTAATTTTATTACTGTACAGCTGGATAGTAATTGTTTATTGCCAGCTCTAAGTTACGACAGTTATCAGCGGATATTTACATTCAACATTTCAGCGTAATTTTCCTGTTTTTGTGCATTTACAGAATAGGTTTCGAAAGAACGCACTCGCTGAAGAAATTTGGGTCCAACAACCAGGTCTGTATGCTTTCAATACCGGCTGTTTACATAGTGGCTTATGAACACAATCAGATCAGAGCATTGGGTGCAAAGATTTCATTGGGCTAATTTTAGTTCCTAGCGAGAACCATTGCCATTGTGACTGTGACCATGGTCGTGTGTTTAGGGGAAACAACTGCAACTGAAACGTTCGGTGAGATGTCAGAAACGCTAACTGCGGCTTCACCTCTCGCTACCATTGGCAAACTAGTGAACGCTGGAACAACTAAATTACAATCTCAACTGTTTAGCGCGGGCCTTCTTGGAGATGGGGCAGCTAAACTAAAGCAGGTTTGTTGGTACATACATACTAGCTTTTATTTCTTTCATAGATAATAATATATGTGATGCGATAAACATCTGTTGCCATGAAAAGTCTAGATTTCCATTTCCGTTATGTATGTGTAGTTGATATAACCAGGCCAGAACCTGTATTTCAGTTGCTGGTCATTGGCCTTCATACCTTATAGCTCATCATTTTATGAGCATCTATTCTGTCATCTGCTTTGTTTTATGGGTGTGCTTCTAGACAAAAGAACCACAGAGTAGAGGTGAATTACTTCCTTTGCAATTCACCACTATACTAGCCTCCGGGCTTGTTGTTTTGGCTTTCTTACTCATTAGGTATACAACTTTTGTGTCGCTGTTTAGTCCAGCTGCATTAGGAAGGTTTTCTGCGCGAATATTTTGCCCTCTGTGATGCTATACGATTATAGTCATGATGCCCTATCTTCCATTAGTGATTATTCAGTCCAACCCTACATCCTTCTTGTGTATTTATTCTCTTGGGGACAGTAAATTGAGGACTGTGTGACATTGATGTGCGCCAAGCAGAATTAACTATGTATCGGCATCTTGTGTCAGTAATCAATTGTTGCAATGGCATAGATCTAGAACCCTATGAAATCTCGGTGTGTACAGTATCGTGTGGAGTTGTGTCGAGTGATTTGACTGAGGTGGCACAAACTCTGTAAAAACTTATGCGTTGCCATGTCCTGGATGCATCAGTCTGATTCCGGAAAGTTCAAAGCCACCCTCAATCTGGTCGGCACATTAATTAACAACCAGTGAAATGGGAAGATGCATTGTGGGTAGTCTGAATTTTGGGGTAAGAAACTGTAAACAAGGCCTAGTATCCTATTATCTGTCAAGTAGGTTGTTGACCAATACAAAAGCCCGCGGCAGATGAAACTACAATGCCTAGAATGCATGGCAATATGGTACTGTCAAATTGGTTGATATACAAGTCGTAACATGTTATCAAACTGCAAATAGACACAATTACACACAGATGTACCACACGACCTTATCTCGTAGTCATAAAAGAGGAATTGATCTCAAATAGTCAATTTCATTGGTACCAACTGCTATGACCCATATAGCAGTACAAGTATTGTGAATCCATGGCTAGTAGTAAGAATAATTGTAACCAAATACCATAGTGTCACATTGCCCTCCCCATGACCACAGTCAGTCAACCTATTATCAAAAGATGACACACTTTTCACTCTGTGCAAACTGTTTTATCAACAGTGATTGCTTGTTTGTAGTTATTTTGATTTCCTGTTGTACTGACTAAGTAATGGTATTTGTTCACTAGCTCCAGCTGAGAACATCATTATCATACCATATAGACTGAATGATGTGATCTCTTATTTGCATCTAGGATTTGCATCTTTAGTCACAGTTCACAATGTTTTGATTTAAACAATTAGACAGATTACACAGGTAATAGCCCACAAATAAACTCGTTTAAATTGAGTAAGTCGCCAGCTTTCAGTCTTCATCTCTGTAGACAGATTTGGTGGCTGTGATTCGTGGAATGTCAATATGGTGCCATGACTTCATGGCTTTGGTTCCTTAACTGGAAACGGAGGATTTACTCAGATTTCTTGTCTACTTGTCTACTCATGGGCCGCGGTTTTGTAATTTAGCCTGAGGCTTGGTTTGGAGCATCATAGGAGCTGGGCACTATGTGAGAACCTCATACTTACAGTTCATGCCTAGGCATTATGTGAGGAGCCCATACTTACGCTAGGTGCCTGGCATAGCTAGGGATTGATCCCATGATCTTTCAGTCTTGGAGCGAAATGCCCTAGTCACCAGACCAACCCGATATCCCATTCTAGCCCCTCTTTCTGTTCTAACCTAGCAACAAGATCTTCATCCTCCACACTCCTGCAGTCTTTATATTTCAGCCAGAAGTTGTACTACTTGCTGACCAATGTCTTTCCTGATCAACTGTAACTACTGGTCAATTTATCTCAATTGACACTGCGTATATAAAGAACCATAATTATCTGTTTCAGTCATATATGTCAGTGTGACCATGCAGAACGATATGTATAGTTGTCTGCCCTAATTTTAATCATAAGCCTGGGCCAGCGAAATAACACCAGGAAGTTTTTTTAAAATGAGTTTCATCTCGCTAGTGATCTCACTAAATAAGTACGCACATAGTCAGAGTTGAAAACTTATATGGAGAGTTTGTTTAGTCCTAGGTTCCAGATTCCAGCCGGTTTTGTTTTAATCTGTAGTCAATGCGCAACACAATGCAATAGCCTAGTAAAACGTAAAATGACGGCATGGCCAGTGACATTAAGGCTGTCTTGTCAAGCTCTGGTCCGGCAGCAGATTGGACAGTTCAATAATGAGTAAAGGACAAAGTGCATGATCTATCTACTGACTAATAATCCCTTAAGCCATTCTATTCTCAATATGATAGAAGACATCGCTTTTTCTTATAGTCCACTAATTCGGCTTATGGCATCGTGGCCAGAAGCAATCTAGCTAATTTCTCATTTCGTACAAGGGAAAATTCAATATGTATCGACTACTGACAACCACAAAAGGACATCTTCAGCTATTCCATGATCCCCTGATAATTTGACTGATCTGAGCTCGGACAGCTGTCTGGTTGGCGGTTTGCGTAGGAAAGAATCTCGCACAATCATATAGCGGGCGGAATCATGAGCCTTTTCCACTGATTGTTGTAGGATGAAAGACTAGATAGGGGCTGTTATCACTAGGAGCGTAGCGAGAGATAGTTTAATCCATCGGAACTAGCATGTACATGTATATTAGCGCAGACGGTCTAAGCCATAAACATATTGATATTTGCGCTGATTGCATGCGAGTTTTCAATTTTCTCACTATGAATAATGTAGCTGTGTCTATTATTGTATAGCAAGATTGCCATTTAAATTAGCCTTAGCATTGTTGCTTTATAGGGTTACTTAAGATTTTATGACATCGTATTGAATAGAACGGAATAG
>Ga0224511_10003350_pt1 | contig 11475 bp, 7 predicted proteins | sample SF_May12_sed_USG_2_FD_169988 | JGI IMG/M metagenome (GOLD analysis project Ga0224511, IMG submission 169988) | Sediment microbial communities from San Francisco Bay, California, United States - SF_May12_sed_USGS_8_1 | ecosystem: Environmental > Aquatic > Marine > Sediment | place: USA...
TTGATGTATACTTCGGTTCCGCAATGTACATTGTATTACAATGTCATCTTCATCATCATCATCATCATCATCACCATAAGAATAAGAATAATAAAACAAGTAACGACATTTATATATACTACTCTTCTTTGTTACGAGTATGCGTGTTTAACATGAATATAATAACTTGTATTTTTGTAAATAGAATCATGGCATTCCGAACAATTTTAGGTCAAATACAGATACAATCACTTTTGGCAAAATGTTTCACACCTTAGTTCAAGGACAAAACCTCCCTCAACGATTGGTCCACAGCATGAAAAATGAATAAAAGTAAATGGATTGGAAATGGGTGGCTAAAGGCACAATTACAATTCAATTAACCCATTTAGCACATCAGTATAAATACTCATAACACAGTGTCCCCACAGGATTTTACAGCGTTTATATTCATACACTGTGTCTAAGTTTCGAATATTTACCTGGAAAAATGCTTAATGCAGAAATGGCAAGGAATTTTGTCTTAGTAGCCCTTGTTGTATCTACTGTTGTCTCTGCTCAACTGTCTAAAGTTGCGAATGAACACGGATTGAGCGGCTTTGGATCTGAATCGTTCAAGGAGAGAAGTTTCCACGAGCCGTACTTAGGACATACGCCACGAGTCTACTGTAAAGACATTACTGTCACTATCTGCATAACGAATAGCAGGGGATCTCGACAATGCTCCACCACAAGGTAAGCATGCATTTGTTTAAAGAGAAGAGAGCTGTAAGTGGCTGGGATTCATACTTGTTTAAATAGTTCGTTATATTATATTTTGTTGTCACGCACATTTACCATGAACGTAAGCATTCACTTTGTTCTAAGCGAAACAAGCAAACTAAATATTTGAAAACATCTGTTCTTCTACTGGGATTTTTATACAGAATCAATACAGATTTCTTAACCAAAATTGTTCATTGATAACGTACATGTATCCTGATCTAGTTTACCCGTTTTCCCCACCCCACCAGATATATCAGTTCCATCGTCTTTAGGACGCATGTTTTCTCGTAGACATGGGTGAAAAAGTTTTCAAAACATTTTAAGAAAAATATATTGCATTCTTTTGAAGTCCTAACCTATTTGGAATGATGTATTGATGTCCCAACCAAATTAAGCCGGGATATAGATTTGTTCTTGCCGTCTGTCCGTCCTGATGTATTTTTTCCCGTTCGTCCGTTGCCTAACTTTGGGCCGGTAGTTACTCAACAATATAAAATGGTACAGATGTGAAACTGTATATTAATACTCACTGCATGTGAATTTACACACATTAGTATTTTGACGCACATTCATTACCCATACTCAAGTGCGCCAATACACAAACTTTGGTACAACACGAATAGAATAGTTAATTTTATAATTATAATTATAATGACAAACACAAAACATGCCTAATTTAAAAGATATTAGGCTCTAAATTACAGCAGAAATACACCACTAAACACATGATAATATTGAATATTGAAGTTTATTCAAATAAATTTCACACAAAATAGTTAATTGTGACTCACAATTTGATTTGTTTTTATGTATAATTTTAATTTACAACATTTTAATCGAATAAAATAGTCTCTAGAGCATTACAATCAATTTTCAGACGATCCACCGCACAACTTGTCTCAGTTTTTGCTTTTTTGATTTTATAAACAAGATTGAAAAAATCATATTATTCATCTTTAAGGGAGGTAATAAGGTGTAAAATTACTTCCCTTTAATTTAATTTAAGCAAATAAAGGTTACTTGAATTTTAAAAATATTTTTCTACGGTTGAAAAGTAAAAGCATAATATATATTACATTTTAATGAAAAAAAAACTTGTTTATTTTTTGATAAAAAATACAAATGTGTATCATTCATAGTCGATTACAAAGGTCCTACCTTAATGATCATTTATAACAGTACATGGTCAATTTTAATCCAAAAGATTGGGGATACATTGTCATGTGACAATCTGACCTTGTATATACAATAGAAAGCGTACTTCCTGATTGTGATAAACCTTATCACATGAACAATGGATTTCAGCAAATGTGGGCGGAGATTAAAAATTTGAGGAACCATGTATGCTCTTTGTGCATTAGTAAGGTTAACACATTTACATGTTTTCCATTTCAAGTTTCACGTCGCTGAATTCGAGCCATTTCAGCACTAAGTCTGGAGGGGATGGTGATGAATGTTGCCAAACGTAAGTATATAAATTTTATTGATGTTTAAAGGCGTATAACATTAAGTGGCCCTTGTTTGGTTGGCTGGGTAAGTGGAAGAGTGATTTTATTTCATTTAACGCCGTTTGATCATATCACGAGGGTGAGTTAATCAAAACACACTTTCCTGGGACGCTTAGCTGATGAAAGCGTAACCAGTCCAAATATACATGTACTAGTGTCAGGTAATACATGCCCTGCTAACGAAAAAATTTCATAAGAAAATTTGAACAACGTAAGCTATCAGGTCCGTCAACTGCATTCTACACTACACTACACTACACTACACTGCACTGCACTGCACTGCACTGCACTGCACTGCACTGCACTACACTACACTACACTACACTACACTACACTACACTACACTACACTACACTACACTACACTACACTACACTAAAGCTCTCTGCACTACGCTACACCACACCACACCACACCACACTATACTACTAATCTATACGTTACACTTCTACACACAACACTACCCTACACATCTCTACACGCTACACTTCTCGACACCTCTACTCCACACTTTACTTTTCTGCGCTGCCTTACGCTACGCTACAATACTGTTCATTCATAAATAAATCGAATATTCTAGAGAATCATGAATTGAGATAAGTTTAAAAGAATGTTGTCCATAGTGTCTGTGTGGCGGCTGTGAAATGCCCCCCACCCCTGTACTACATCATTGTGTATTTATATTTTTTCTGGTCCTCAGGGATCATGGTGTGTATGTTGTTTGCATTTGAAAATAGCGTTGCGCTCATGCGCTAGGGGGCGCCAGTTACCATTGATGAACAGCTTCAATAAAACCGATCCTCCTATTTTTCCATGCGTGCTATGTTTCCCTGTTCTAAATTAGACGATAAATAGCAATCATCTATAGCATTTTATGTTAAAATGTTTTACCTTAAATATGCTAGATCTGTATCTTGATACCTTTATATCGGTCGCAAATTTTGCAGTATGTTAATTATTTAACTGTTTCAACGTAATTGGTGAAAACAAATTATAAACAAAGCCAAATTTGCGGGCCACACTTTTTTTAACAAATTCGTTTATTTCTGCATTTTTTCATGGTGCATGGATACCTATATTTGGCAGTTTCTTATATTTACTGCTTAAGTATGGTTAAAAAGTAAGATATTAACAATTATGGTCAAAAGATATTAACATGGCATATTTAAATTTGTATATGTGATAAGAATCACAAATATAATAACTATAGAACAGATGTACAATTTCTAACGTAAGTGCAATGCTAGGAAATATCATTTAAAGTTTAAGTGAACTCATTTGATTATTTGTTTCGTTTATGAGACAATTTCTGCTATAAAAAAAGACACATATTAAACTTTTTCCTGGCATAATTAGTCGCCTACAATGCAATGATGGACGCATAATGCTCTGTATGGCTTTGTAAATCGTGCTTTACTTAAAAATTCTGATTTTTGGTCTGCTCTTTTTTCTTTTGGGGATAGTTTTGACAAACAACGTTATACATGTACATAACAAATCAGTTTCAACGATCTGTGTACTTCTAATGATGACTTCACACCGGAAATGTGTAAATAATTCATGATATAACTGCATAACACTACTTAAGAGTAAATTTGCTATTTTTTACCGTCTTCTATATGAAAATATGTCGTTATAAAATGCTGAAATTTCCACGTAATTGGTTTGGTTGATGCCTAGATAAAAACAAAATAGAAGTGACCAATGAGAAAAGTTGTTAAGTGTATACTTTTGACATATAAATATTTTGTAAAATATATGAAGAAAAAGAAAAAAAATATGCTAAGAATGTAGTCCCTAGCCAGAAACGAAATACGTCGCCTCCGTGTTTTAAACCCCTGCATGTAGATGCGAGGTAACGTGTGTCTACACTTAGTTACTGACTAAGACATAGTAATTATGCCTGGCCTTTGGGTTATGGGCAAATGTCATACAGCGGTGTTCCCAAATGTACCGTTTACCACTATTTGTACACTCAGCAATAATGTGGTAGCTCTACACGTCGACTTTTTTGTAGAGAATCGGGCCTTGTTACCTGCAATACATCACCTTATCCGGAGCAACCCAATTTTTATGGACAAGCTTGCTGGATAATCCAGCCTTTCCAAAACAACGTTTGCGGGTAAGGTTCAATTGTTTAAAGACTTCATTCTATTTTAAATGTTTCGCGTAGTAACTTAAAAAGTCAATACTTTATAAAGAAATCTGCCAACTTTGGAACACCATGCGACTAAGTGTTGTCGTGCAAACGAATCTGAAAAATATTGTTTTATGTGATGTTCATTACGCAATAGTTACGATTCCAGTACATAAGAGTCTCTTTTTTCACAAGGTCGCCGGGTTCGTGTGCAGTTTGCCAGCCGTTCTACACGGTCCAATACCTGTACGCCTATTGTGTAACGACGGAGCTCGGGTTTTACCCCTTTGAGCTTGTGTCGCATTGCATGTGTCAGGACCTGACGGGATGAAAAGGAACGACGTACATCTAGTTGGAAATTCTGGACGCTTCTTTCGCCTTCTTCATACATTTGTTATAACATTAATTTTGCCAACTAAATCACCTTCTTCGTTATAGAAATACCACTAGACAAACACATGTGTATGTGCAATTTGTTGGTTTTTATAAAAAATATACATGTACAAGGGTGTATACCTCTCAATACAAGTTTTCCTTTCCAATTTCGTTTTTTTTCAACGAATAAAACAGTTCGTTGCTATCATTTAATGGAGACATTGAATATTCTGGCACATTGCTCAATCTATGGGCGTTTGCTAATTGTCACAAGATGCGTAATTGTTCCACAATTCATTTCCACAGACAGCTTTTAGAAGAACATTAAATCGTCACAAGTGTTTGTGAGCTTCAATTTTTATAGATTACACCGTTCTTGCACAGACCGAAGTATGTTCCCTTGAATTTGATACACGAATTCGGTATGGTGACCTAATGCTAGTATCACATACAGTTAACGGACCTTGTTGGAATCACATTTCATTCTCCAATAGCACATTTTTTTGCATTATACTAAAATACCATTTATCTGCATGTCTGTCAATCTGGTGACCTAGCGGCCGGTTTTACGCCCTAGCGGTCCGAGACCTGGCGGCGTTAAGTTGGCAAAAATCGATAGTAAAGAACTTATAGAAAAGCATAAATAACGAAGCCATTCAACAACGGCCCGCACGTTATTGACTGATTCCTCACATCCGTCATTTAAAAAATGAGGCAAATACTTTATTTCAAAAATGACGGTAGCTGTGGAGTTTTAACATCTGATTCGCAAATTTACAGTTCATTACTATACAGATTTAGCTACCAAAGCTGAGGTGTGTTTCTATCATCTAATGCAGATTAAGTGTGATTTTACCGTTATATATAAAACTAAGCGCCAGCTGAATAAAACCTCGACAGGAAATTGCGTCACTTTGAAGTATCACGTTGTTTGCTTTTTTCGGAAATAGAACATGTCAGGCGTTTTAGACCATGTATTTAGGATTCAATATCTACTATTTAAGTGCACCGTCTGGCTAGCCCTGTATTAGACCGGTTTTAAACAGTTCCGTTATGATAAGTGATGGCCATCCGTCATCCGAATCCGTTCAACAAACGTACGGTGCTTATTACACAGCTGCGAAACAGGTTCGTTTGTTCTCATATATAACCATGAAAACATTTTATTTCGTCGAATAATTTGCTATCTAGTATAATTCTAAACAAAATTGATCGAATTATATGTAAATCAATAGAAAAATTAACTAGTGTCACTATTGTTAGTTTATTTTGACTCTCAATAGTTTATTGACAATGTAACTTATTTGCAATTACTTGGCGCTAAGAATGTGTTTTGCTGAGTGTTTTCAAACACATATTAAATCAACTGCACTATCCAACGAGAATTCCTCCAATATCGTTCCTGAAAACAAAATCTTCGTAAATAAATCTTTATTCTCTAAAAATCGTGTTTATGTATTAACATTAGCTGTGTGTACTACACTTCGTAAACACAATATATAAAAATGTGAAAATTTCTTTTAATTTCATGAAATATTTTTATTGTTAATCGGTTAACTGGTAATTTACCGGTAAATGCGACCGGTTAACCGGTAAATGAAAACATGAACCGTATGCACCCCTACTACTAAAGTGTTGTTGACCTACTGGATTTCGCAGATGAACGGGAGTGTGTACTTCAAGCAATCGAGGTCGTTCCACCACTGGCTGGAGCCTGCCACATTCAGGGTTGCGCAGTCCTCGTTGTTCAGATTGTTGGGTTCACCTTGACGCCAGTCTACATATGTGGACATGCACACATCGATAAAGTACAAGTTCCAATATTATTTAAAAGTGGCCGTATTTTGTACCAGTCGTCATTGTGCTCTTAAACTTGATCTACTATCTACATTGTCTGCAACATGTGTTGTCTTTTAACCACTTTTTGATTTATATTACGATTATCGTAAAAGCTAGATATGGTCATTATTACAAACGGACTAATTGCGTTATTGTATATTTTAAATTCAAAGAGTATGAAGTGAATCTAACCGCTAAAATAACTTCCCACATTTGTCCCGGGAACAAGCCATCGGCCTTCAACATTCGCGTCAGTAAGACCGATCCACCAAGTCGCACCAGACAGCTCTAGAAATCAATCAAACAATCAATACATCGTGATATCATTGCCACAATTGCCATTATAAGTATTAATGTCCGGTTGCCAGTAAACAGGTGCATACACTAATAAACAAACTGACGATGTATGTTTATATGCACAAAAATACAAAGCATATATACATGTTTAGCGGCTTTTTGTCCGCATTCCCCTGGGTGTGGCGGCTTACACAAAACACACCACTAGCAACTAGTTATTAACTTCGTCAAGGTATTTCTAAGTTGCTAAGGACATCTTAGAGTTTCATAAGTAAAACATCCAAATAAAAAGACAAATCAATTTTGGTTCAATATTTTGTCCTATTTTCAAACCATTTTATTTTTGGACAAACTGTTGATGTGTTACTTGTAAAACTCCTGTTGTTTTTACTAAAATGGTACTTTTGATATAACATAACAATATGTCACTTATTTTATTTCATTGTGATAACTAGTTTTTGAACATGAAACACGACTATTTTGGGCTGCTTTTTGGCCATTTAGCCCTGCCTACCCCCCTTCACTTCAAGGGGAGTTTATTAGCTGTGTACGAAACACTTGCTACAGAAAGATACCTGTGCCGAATCAAACAACATTTACATGTATTTAAACTTGGAATTGTGTTTATGGTAACCACATAACTTGGTAGATAAGGTAGGAATTAGAAATGTTGTGCTACATCAACGGTGTGACATAATAAAAGTTACACATATGTCTGTAGGCAGGTTATGCTACACTCACGGCGTGACACCGTAAGAGCTACACCGGTGAATGCAGGAATGTTGTGCTACACTCAGCTGGTGTATAATCAAAGCTTCACAGGTGACTGTAGGAATATTGTTGTACACTCTCTGTGTGACATAATAAAAGATACACAGGTACAGTATGAAGGTAATGCTACACTTACGGCGTTACAAAATTAATGCTGTACAGGTGACTGTACGAATGTTGTGACATAATAAATCCTACACAGGTGATTGTAGGCAGGTTATGCTACACTCACGGCGTGACACCATAAGTGCTACACAGCGGATTGCACAAAGATTATGCTACACTATCGGCGTGATATTATACATGCTTCAACGGTGGCTGTAGGAATACTGTCGTACACCCACGGCGTGGCATAATGAATGCTACACTGGTAGCTCTAGGAAAGTTGTGTTACACTCACTGCGTGACTGTAGGACGTTTAATACCTAGTCAAGGTGTAACATAATCAATGCCACACAGGTGATGGTAGGAAGTTTTCAAAGCCTGACATAATCTATGCTACATAGTTTACTGTAGGAAAGCTGTGCTACACTCACGGCGTCACATAATAAATACAACACAGGTAACTAACTGTATTAAGGGTTTGCTACACTCACGGTGTCACAAAATAATTGCTACACATGTAGTTGTAGGAATGGTATGGCACACATAGGGCGTTACACAATTAATGCTACACATGGGACTGCAAAAATGTTGTGGTACACTTACCGCGTAACATGATAAATGATACATAGGCGACCTATGAAGGTTGTGCTACAAAAGGGCTTTTCACAATCAATGCTACACCGATGACTGTATGAATGTTGTGCTATTTTTACGGCGATACACTCAAGTCGTGACATAATCTAAGCTTCAAATGTTGTTGTTGGAAGGTTATATGCTTTACTCACAGCGTGAAATTATCAAAGCTACACAGTTGACTGTAGAAACGTTAAGCTCTACTCAAGGCGTGACATAATAAATACAAAACAGGTACTTGTAGGAAGGCGTTGATACACTTACGGCGTCACATAATAATTGCTACACAGGCAGTTGTTGGAAAGTTATGGCACACCCAGGGCGTGACATAATAAATGCTACATATGAAACTGTAGGCATTTTGTGCTCCGCTAAATGTGTTACATAATCCAAGCTACATAGGTGGTTGTATGAACGTTATGCTACACTCATGTGACAGAAGAATGTTTGTGGTACACCAAAGTCGTGACATAATCAAAGCTACGCAGGTGACTGTAAGAATGAAGTGGTTCACGTAAGGCGTGACATAGTCAAACTACACATGACAGTAAGAATGAAGTGGTTCACTATAGGCGTGACATAATCCAACTACACAGATAACTTTAAGAATTAAGTGGTTCACTATAGGCGTGACATAATCCAACTACACAGATGACAGTAAGAATGAAGTGGTTTACTATAGGCGGGACATTATCCAACTACACAGATGACTGTAAGAATGAAGTGGTTTACTATAGGCGGGACATAATCCAACTACACAGATGACTTTAAGACGTTTATGCCCAAGTCAAGGTGTGACATAATCAATGCTACACAGGTGATTGTAGGAAGGTTTTAAAGCCTGGCATAATCTATGCTACACAGGTGATTTTAAGAATGGTGTGCTACACTCACGGCGGATGTTGTTGGCCAGGAACTGGTTCTCACCCACTGACTGCACATTCACCAACCGCGCATGTCGGCCCTCACAGAACGACTTGAGGTGCACAATTACGTATTATTAGAAAATAGTACTATTTGTATATATAGGAAACGTGCATTTTGCATTGTGCATTACAGTAACAGAATTCTAAACTTTCCAAATTATTAAAATGCAAAGCGTACTCCTACATAAGTCACTTTTTGTGCTTCAATGTCCAACAAATTATGTTTATGGTGTTTAACATTTATCATACCTACATAGGTAGAATTTAAATCATTCATGTGATTAGGATACAAGGAGGGAATGAAATGCGTTGTAATGTAATCTGGTATGTTGTAGACCTGATGTTACCTCAGCATCTGCGAAGTTCTTTGGGCTTGTACTGAAAAAGTAGCGCGAACCGGCGTATGTCCGCCACACGTCTGGGGAGGCTGTAATGGCACCAACAACTTACTAACGTACTGGCAGGGACATGCTTTCATATAATTTAAAATATAAAACATTATAAAAAATAGCCTAACAAGTAACGTATTTTACGCGTATAAACACTCTGGTGCGACAGAGTTATGTTATTTCTTTTTTTTCAAACAAATCGACCTTGAAAATTGAAGCAAGTTAATCGTTAAACAATTGATGGAAACGAATCGCCATACCACAGTCTATACCAACATCCTGTGCATGCGTACAGTCATGGGACAACCAGGGTCTGGACGTACACAGCATGACGTCATCTTCTGTGCCCTTGCACTGCAGGTCATCGATTACAATGGCCCCTGACCCCTGGCCGTAATGGGCATTAGGGTACACCGTTCTGTGTTTAGGACAGAGCATCAGGGTTAATCATTAAACATAAAACACTGCTACATCATCGCACTACATCTGCTTGTATGCCGTAATCTTTTATGTTTATATCGGTTTAACTAAAACAGAAATATTTCAATTGCCATACTTGTTTTTTCCGTATTACCTTGACGTCCCCAGGTTGTAGCCCAGGTGGTTGCATATAACGTCAGCATCAGCGACGTCAAAGTCGTCTGAACACACGGTGCCCCAGGCGCCATTATAGAACACCTCCACCCTACCTTCTATCGCGGACTGTCCGCCCACAAGACGTACCTTGCTTCCTGGACGAACAACAAACTCATTTAGACCATTTTCTCCGAGTTTAAATAGTACAATTTTTTTATAACTGAGTTAAAAGTATCGTGACTCAGTACCAGTGATTTACCCCACTGATGCTAAATATAGCCAAAATGTGTCTTCCTCTATCTTAATGGACTTGGCGATCTTAGTAGTCTCAAAGTCGTTGTTTACCTTTATAATTTATATCTTCGTAGGACTGTTAAAATACTTACCACAATCAACTCCAACCGGATTACCATGTGGACAGCTACTCGACATCCAGGGCGACGACCGACATCGTGCAATGTTATTCTCGTCTCCATGACAACGCAGATCTTCTACAATTGTGGGCAAATTGCTGCCACCGTAACGCTGCCCGTGTACCACGTTACTGAATCTGTAGACATGACACAGTTGTTTGTTTTGTTTTTGTAATGGTATGTTCTATGGTTCAAAACATTTAATAATGTCTAAGAATAAAATACATTTCTTCCGTAAGGACGTATCACGTATTAAAGAGTTGTATGCAAACATAATTATTAAATGCATAGCTATCGCAAACATTGAGTCTCTTTTATATTAACTAGGTCACCTGACAATCATAGCCCTAATTCGTTGAATTAAAATGGTTTACCATTTACCATTATAAATGACCATGATTCACAGAACTATCCATTGTTTACGTGTTGCAAAAGACTATTCGGCACAATTTACATCCTAACAGAGAACCTGGTGAAGTAAGGGAATCCCAATTGGCGACAAACGACTGCAGCCTCGTTCTCGCCAAAGCCGGTGTCGCACACAGTGCCCCAGTGGTCGTTATAGTACACCTCCAACCGACCCTCACTGGTGCGCGGCCCGCCCTGGAGGCGGATGTGACCACCTGGACGCGAAAATCTGACTGCTTTGAGTATACCGGTAATTAGGTAACTAGTAATTTTACTCAAAAGGTATTTACTATATTTTCCCCTTTTGACTTTACTGACATTGTAATCCCCACCTTGGAGACAACCATAAGTGTCT
>Ga0224511_10003351_pt1 | contig 11474 bp, 10 predicted proteins | sample SF_May12_sed_USG_2_FD_169988 | JGI IMG/M metagenome (GOLD analysis project Ga0224511, IMG submission 169988) | Sediment microbial communities from San Francisco Bay, California, United States - SF_May12_sed_USGS_8_1 | ecosystem: Environmental > Aquatic > Marine > Sediment | place: USA...
AGGTTGAATCTCTTTCATCAAAACCGGCCATGGCATTCAGCAACAATGCACAGTCTTCTGCGCTTTGCGCCATGGGGCCGGCCTGATCCAGACTCGATGCAAAGGCGATCATGCCGAAACGTGAAATACGACCGTAAGTGGGTTTCAGTCCGGTAATACCACACATAGATGCGGGCTGGCGAATCGAACCGCCAGTATCGGTACCAGTTGCTGCTGGTGCTAAACGCGCACCCACGGCAGAGGCCGATCCACCCGATGAACCACCCGGAACAGTACCCATATCCCAGGGATTTTTTACCGCGCCGTAATAACTGGTTTCATTCGATGAACCCATGGCGAATTCATCCATGTTGGTTTTACCTAACATGACCACACCAGCTGCTTTCATTTTAGTGACAACGTTGGCATCGTAAGGTGAGATAAAATTATCCAGCATTTTTGAACCGCAACTAGTGCGTACACCTTCGGTACAGAAAATATCTTTGTGTGCGATTGGCACTCCGGTCAAAGGACCTGCTTCACCGTTTTTAATTTTCTCATCAGCTTCTTTTGCAGCAGCCAGTGCCAGCTCTTCGGTAATGGTAATAAAACTATTTAATTTTTCATCGTGTGATTTGATGCGGTCGAGAAAATATTGTGTCAGCTCAACACTGCTCACTTCACCCGCCTGCAACATGGCAGATAATTCAGCGATGGTATTTTTATGGAAGGCACTCATTATTCAATCACCTGCGGCACTAAATAAAGGCCATCTTCTATCTCTGGCGCAATCGCCTGAAAAACTTCGCGCTTATCCGTCTCGGTTACTTCATCTTCACGCAAACGCTGCACCGCATCCATAGGATGAGACATTGGCACCACGCCTGTAGTATCCACGGCATTCATCTGTTCAACCAGATCAATAATATTAGACAGGTTATTTACATAACCAGGCACATCCGCCTCGTCTATTTTTAGACGTGCCAGATAGGCAATTTTTTTCACTGCATCCGCATCAAGGGACATTGAACTTACTCCAAAATCATGGTCGAAATAATCGGCACTACTACAGTACAGCCTGTAGCTGTCTGCAAAAGGCGGAAAGTTAGCATAAACCACGCTTTATCGCACTATTTTGCTTGCCCGAATCAAACCCTATTGTTAGAGTACGCGCGACTTTTGATTAAAAAAAGTCAAAATTAGCCTATATTCAGTAGACTAATAATAATAACGGACCAAACGAGCACATTACTGATGTTACTGAACCGCTTCCGGGGATTATTCTCCAATGATTTATCCATCGATCTCGGCACCGCCAATACACTGATCTACGCACGAGGCAAAGGCATAGTCCTGAACGAACCCTCTGTGGTTGCCATACGACAGGATCGTGGTCCAGGTGGCCCTAAAACTATCGAAGCATACGGTAAAGTAGCCAAAGGCATGCTCGGTCGTACACCACAAAACATTATAGCCATCCGCCCTATGCGCGATGGTGTGATTGCGGATTTCAATATCACTGCAAAAATGCTGCAACACTTTATACGCTCAGTTCATGAAAGCCAGATACTACGCCCCAGTCCACGCGTACTGATCTGCGTACCCTGCGGAGCCACCCAGGTAGAACGTCGTGCTATTCGTGAATCGGCTAACGACGCCGGTGCACGCAGCGTACATCTCATCGAAGAACCCATGGCAGCGGCTATTGGTGCTGGCATGCCCGTTGAAGAAGCCCGCGGCTCCATGGTACTCGATATCGGTGGCGGCACCTCAGAAGTGGCCGTTATGTCCCTGAATGGTATCGTTTATTCTGCCTCAGCAAGAATTGGTGGCGATAAATTTGACGAAGCCATCATTAGTTACGTTCGTCGTAACTATGGCATCCTCATTGGTGAATCTACGGCAGAACGAATCAAACTTGATATTGGTGCTGCCTACCCCGGTAAAGAGTTACTGGAAATGGAAGTTAAAGGTCGCAACCTTTCCGAAGGTATACCACGTAGCTTCTCACTCAACAGCAATGAAATTCTCGAAGCCTTACAGGAACCCCTGCAGGGCATCATTCAGGCGGTCAAAACTGCATTAGAACAAACTCCACCAGAACTGGGTGCCGATGTTGCCGAACGCGGTATTGTCCTCACCGGTGGTGGCGCACTTCTGCGCGATATTGATCGTTTGATCATGGAAGAAACTGGCATGCCCGTTGTTTTAGCCGAAGACCCACTCACCTGCGTAGCTCGTGGCGGCGGTCGAGTCCTGGAATTAATTGATGAGCATGGAATCGATTTCCTCGCACTTGATTAATAACACGAAGGGAAGCCCATTATTTCCTTTCGCCATAAAGCAGACGACCTGCAGCTAAACTAATGCAATCGCTTTTTCTACAAGGCCCATCCGTTACCCTACGCGCACTCGTCCTGGTTATTGCCAGCATTGGTTTAATGACACTGGATCATCGCTGGGGGCAAATGGAAATTGTGCGCAACGCCCTGTCATATATACTCTACCCCCTGCAATACACCATCGATCTACCAATTAGCCTGTATCACTGGACCGATGAAACACTGAGCACACATCAAACATTACTGGATGAAAAGAAAAAACTCGAAGACCTGAATCTACAAAACCAGGTACGTCTACAGAAACTCGATATCCTGGAAAAGGAAAACGCCCGTTTGCGCGAATTACTACGCGCCACACCCAAAATTACTGAAGAAGTTCTCATCGCCGAAATCATCGACGTCGATGTCGACCCCTTTCGACAACTCACCATCATCAACAAAGGCAGCAATGATCAGGTTTATATTTCACAACCCATCATCGATGCCGAAGGTATCATCGGCCAGACCATACACGTCAGCGCAACATCATCCACCGTTATGCTGATCACCGATGCCAGCCACGCACTGCCTGTACAGGTCGACCGAACTGGCTTACGCGCTGTCGCCTTTGGTACCGGTAAAATAGATCACCTCGATTTACGCCATATTCCACACAATGCTGACATACGCAAAGGTGACACCTTAATCACATCAGGTCTGGGTGGACGTTTTCCCGCCAACTACCCAGTCGCAACCATTACCCACATCGAACGTTCACCCGATGAAGCCTTTGTTACAGTAAGGGCTGAACCACTCGCCCTGCTCGATCGCAGCCGAGAAGTATTACTGGTCTGGCACAACCAACCACTAATCACCGAGATCAGCGATGATGAACCCTAATATCCGCATCGCCATCATCACACTGATCGCGGCCTTCATGCTCGCCATGATGCCACTACCCGACTGGGCGCAGGCCTTTCGTCCTGACTGGGTCACACTCACTTTAATTTACTGGACAATGGCACTACCCGCGAGCATCGGTGTCACCATCGCATGGTTTATTGGCCTGATGCTGGATGTATCACACGGCGCACTACTCGGCCAACATGCGCTCGGCCTGGTCCTGGTTATTTATTTTATTCAATTACAACATCAACGATTACGCGTCGCATCTTTGGTGCAACAGGCCATCGTTATTTTCATTTTAATTTTAATTAAACAGGCACTGGTATTATGGGTCAGCGGCATCATGGGACACGCACCCGATAGCTGGCTCTATTTCATGCCCTCAATCACCAGCGCATTATTCTGGCCATGGGTTTATATTATTTTGCGAGATGTGAGAAGGAAGTTTGCATACAAATCATCACATTTTTAGATTTTTTTAATCTAGCCTACCCGCCCATATGCAGAACATGGAACCTGAAAACTGCATCCTTATCAAAATTTTTCATTATTGAGCGTGTTAGTAATTCATGCTATAACCACATCAATTTTATGGAGTAATAGCATGATCGAAGGAAGGAAAAATACAATGACCGGAAATAGCGTGTTATACGGATTCCGTATAACACGCTATTTCCGCGATCCATCTAACATACGTTAGGCGTAAATATGATGGAAACAATATTTAAATGGTCACTTTTATTCATGCCTCCAATATTTGCTAGTATTAGGCTTTTTTATGTAGCAAAGTACCTGCAAAATGCTAAAGACAATACTTTCACTGATTTAGCAAAAATGACTTCGATCTTTGTTGGAATAGCAATTTTGATTTGGATTGGGCAGATACATACAAGTTTATATGGCTCTGCTGGAGAAAAAGGCTGGGGTTTTCTGTTTGCTGTTCCAGCTTTGTTATTCTCAGCAGTTTTTTTAGAAATAATGGTGGCTGTTTCAAGTACCAGCAAGCAGAATGATGACGACGCCTAACAAGCGACTGTGATGTCAAACTCAATAGTTAATCACTAAAAAAAACAGGTGGAAAAAAACAGGTGTCAGAGAGCAATTGTTTCTAATATACGAATACACGACAGATGCGGCTCGTACCTCAACAACATCCTACATCTTTTATGCTTTTCTCTGCGTCTCTGCGGTGAAAAGATTTTTTCCTGAGCTTAAGGGGTCGGAGCTCTTTAACGTCTTTAATCTACCGGCACAGTCCTATCCGCCGCCCAATCTCTCAACTGATCAATCTGTTCTGCCATGACTACTGACAAAGGCCGCGTGGCTTTAATTTCATCTATTAAATGTTGCGTAGTCATTTCATCATCTTCAGCACGTACTGCGTAAAGTGAGCTGACTACCACCTGCTCAATTTCTGCGCCTGAAAAACCCTCACTTGCTTCTGCGACTTCATCTAAATTTACATTGGCAGTTCCAACCTGTCTTTTTTCCAGGTGAATAGAAAAAATCTTCCTACGTATTTCGGTATCAGGTAAATCAACAAAAAATATTTCATCTAATCTGCCTTTACGAATTAACTCAGGCGGCAGGTCATCAATATTATTAGCTGTGGCAACAACAAACACATGTGATTTATTTTCCGCCAGCCAGGTTAGCAAGGCACCCAATATACGTTTGGCAGTACCATCATCATTACCACCTGAAATACCCTTTTCTATTTCATCAATCCACAAAACGCAGGGCGACATTACTTCTGCTGTTTTTAGTGATGAGCGTAAATTGTTTTCTGACTCGCCAATATATTTGTCATACAGCGCTGAAAAATCAAAACGTAATAAGGGCACATTCCAGATACCTGCAATAGCCTTGGCAGCCAGACTTTTTCCACAACCCTGTACACCCAGCAACAATAATCCCTTAGGCGCATCTATACCCTGGACATTACCCTGACCATGAAAAACTTTTTCACGTTGATGAAGCCATTGCTTGAGTTTACTCATCCCACCTACATCACCAAAGCGAGCAGTATCAAATTCAAATGAAATAACATCATCCCTGTTCAGTAATTGATACTTGGCTTTCATCACATCTTCAAGATCGCTTTCGGTAATCGCACTATCGTGAACAATAGCGTTTCTAATTAATCGTCTTGAATCTTTGAAGCTTAGGCCTTTTAAATTGCTGACTATACGAGACACCGCTTTTTTCTCAACGGAAACTTGTTGTCCTGATTCTTTCTGCCATTTTATGGCTTCTTCATTGATGATTTTAATCAGGGATTTTTCATTGGGCAGGCTTAATTCAAAGCGCACTACGCTATGACTTAAACTTACAGGCATATTTATTTGATGACTGATGAACACTAGCTTATTTCGACCACCATCGAAGTCCATAGCGATTTCTTTGATAAAACGTGTATTGGTCGGCTCACTGATATAAGGATGGAAATCAAGCAATATAAAAATACCTTCCGTCTTTGCCGATTTAATATGAGCAAGCACATCTGCGGGTTCAATATTGTGTCGCTGCGTGCCGAGGTCAATATCCAGTCTTTTTAGACCTTCGGTTACCGACCATTGATAAACAGGCAGGCCGTTGGCCACTGATATCTTCACCAGGAGATTAAGCGCACGCTTTTCTTCATGCGACTCAATTTGAAGTATCGGGGTATGACCCTGAATCAAAATTTCCAGGTCTTTTTGGTCGGGCATGTTACTTATCCACTTATGCGACTAATTAGATTCCTTGCCAATACCCTAACACAAAATTACAGGCTTAAAAAAGGCGAGTATTATACTCGCCTTTTTTATTAATCACGGATGCAATCAGAAAATAGTCCGGATGAAGCATAGCGGAATCCGGGGTTACTAACCGTAATCACTAACGCCATCCACTCAGTCATCAACATTTTGTAATTTATCCCGGATTACGTTGCACTTCATCTGGGCTACTTACTGCGCCCACAAATTTCTAGTTATAACAAGTATTAGCCAGTTTAAAAAAATAAATTATGATGCCAATAGGCACACATGTGTGCTACACTTTATTGTATGAAACCAATAAATTGGAATTCCACGAAAAATCAGCAACTTATAACTGAGCGTGGCATTTCATTTGAGGATATAGTTTTCTGTTTGCAACAAGGTGCTCTATTGGATGATATTGAACACCCAAATGGTGACAAATACCCAAACCAACGTGTATTTGTTATAAACATCGATGATTATGCATACCTTGTTCCATATGTAGAAAACAGAAAAGAGATATTTTTAAAAACAGTTATACCTAGTAGAAAAGCTACAAAGTTATATCTTGGAGAATCATCATGAGTAACCCTAAACTTAGCAAAGAAGAAAAGCAGATTCTTAAAGATTTCGAAGCAGGTGAGTTCAAATCTATTCTTACACCAAAGCGTAAGAAAATGTTACAGGCAGCCGCTGAAGAAACATTCAAAAAAGATAAACGTATTAACATCCGCATATCTAGTCGTGATCTTGAGTCACTACAAAGGCGTGCACTTGAAGAAGGTATTCCTTATCAAACATTAGTATCTAGTGTTCTTCATAAATATGTTTCAGGTGGCCTACATGACATTATGGCTAGCAAGGTGCTCAACGCTGACGTGAAAAAACATCGCGCCGGTTAGCTATAACATTAAAGCCATAGTCGCATTCACTTAAGGAGTTAAAGTGGGAGTATTAAATAAAATCGATTTTGTCAGGGATCAGATAAAAGACATTCCCGATATTGATAAAAAGCCTTCAGGAGGAATTAGCAGCTTTGGCTCCAGAATTAGTTATGCAATTTCATTAAGCTTCAAAGAGAAAGAAATATTCTTTTTCAGTTTTTTGCAGTGGGCATCAATTGGAATAGGTTATTTGTTGTGGGTGCAGATGCTTGATTGGATACCAGAGGAAGTATGGAGAAGTGCTGCCGAATCTGATGAAGGTTCAATTGCTGATTGGATATTATTCGCATGGTCATTTATTTGTGTTGGCGTAGCTGCCTTCCCTGTAGGTATTTTAACCGGTTGCATGGGCGCCGCTCATTTCTTAAATAAACAAGGAAAAGAATCTACTGTAGCAGCTTGCTTAAGGCTTGTTCTTCCACAAAGTTGGCCATTATGGTCTTTTCATTGGATAGACGGCTGGATTACAGTAAATCAAATACTTGAACGGTTGCCAAAGAAAAATGGCAGAAAGAACCCCGTATTGAGTGAAGCCCTTTACTATGCCTGGAAGTTGGGTGTATCCGGTGTTCTGCCTAGCATTGTCACGGGGAATGGTCTTATCAAGTCCGGAAAGAACTCCGTAGTTTTTGTTAAAGATAACTTTGTGGAGATAGCCAAACTCCGAGCAGGATATTCTGCACTTTGCTGGATTATTGGTATCGGGGCATATATAGGAGCCATATTTTTCTTTATGGCAGTAGATATCGTTCCAAAAGACGATGAAATATACGGTCACATATATACATTCTATTTTTGGGCGGCAGTTCCAATACTAATTGCTGTTGCCATCGTTATGTTATTTCTTCGACCGATATTTGTTTTAGCGCTTTGTGATCTTTACTCAGATTATCTTAATGAAAAGGGAGAGGTAATTGATCTTCCTGATAACCCCCCTAAAAGCATAAGTGCTATAGTAGTATTTGGTTGTTTATGCGCTATTTTAGCCGTAGTCTATTTGTATCGTATCGAGCTTGGTGTGATTGACATGTTATCCGTGCCATATGGTCAGGAGCATCAACCAATTAGTGTGCAATAAAGCTTTAATAAAAAACAGGTGTCAGAGAGCAATTGTTTCTAATATACAAACACTCGACAGATGCGGTTCATACCTCACCAACATCCTACAAAATTATTTCTTTTATGCTTTTCTCTGCGTCTCTGCGGTGAAAAGCTTTTTTACAAAATTGCAGACGTAAAAAAGGCGAGTATTAAACTCGCCTTTTTTATTAATTACAGATGCAATCAGTTTTGCTTACGCTGATAAGACAACAAACCAATACCTATCAACAATACAAACATTTGCAATCCCAGGCTTTGCACAGTGGGATAAATACCCAGTATTTCAACTTTGGGGAATTCAATCAAACTACTTGCAATCATACCCGCTTCCTGGAAAGCGGCGATGCCCTGGCCAGCAAACACTACTGCTAGCAAGAATAATAAAACAGCGTTGACCTGGAAAAATTGTTTAATAGGTAAACGTGTGCCTACGCGCATTATCAGGAAAGCCAGTATTAATAATATAGCCAGGGCCGATAAAATACCTAATAGAAATCCCTGTTGCGAATCATCACTATCTATTTGTACCCACATGGCCTGATAAAACAAAACAGTTTCAAACATTTCACGGTAAACAGCGATAAAGGAAACCGTAGCTAAAACCCATAGAGTGCTACTCTCCATGGCATTATCAATTTTGTGTTCAACAAATTGTTTCCAGCGTTGACTGCAACTGGCATTGTGCAACCAGAAACCCACATAGATTAATATGATTGCAGCAAACAAAGCTGCCGCGCCTTCAGTTACTTCACGACTGGCACCACTAACGGCAATTAAATTTTCTGCGACCCACCAAGTTATTACGCCCAATACAACCGCAGACATCCAGCCTACGTGAATATATTTTAGAGCCTCACGGCGACCGGTTTTGATCAAGGCGGCCATGATCGCAGCCAGTACTAAAATCGCTTCAACACCTTCACGTAACAAAATAATAAATGAACCGGTAAAAGCGGCGGCGGCTGACATCTCATTAGTGTTAATGACATCTTTAGCCTCATTAAGCAGATCAACTAAAGTCATCTGGATACGTTCCAGTTGCTCTACATCACCCTTTTTTGAGTACTCACGAAAAGCGATCATTTCTTTTTCAACTTTTAACTTAAGCGTCTTATCAATCACGACCAGTGAAGGTTCGGCTAATTCAAAGCCATCGAGATAAGCGGATAAAGCTGCCTTATATGCCGCCTTATGATTACCAGCACGAGCATGTTCAAGGCTAATAGCCAGCATGGCAATACTTTTATCCAGAGCCGTATGTTCGCTGACATCGAGTATAGAAGGTTCACTACGTAAATAAGCCAGCACAGCCTTACCATCGATATTAATATCATCACCCAGCTCTTCAGCTTTGGCATAAGACATGCCGGTTAAGTTAGGCAGGGTCTGAAAATAATCACGCAAGTAAGCTTGTTGCCATAATAATTTACCGGCTTCGCGCTGTTGCTGACTACCTGAAAACTGGCTCACCATAATAGATAAAGCCCAGCGCTGTTCTTCACTCAGCTGAGCAAAAGCTTTCATCGGTGTGCCATCCACACCCAGGGAGATGGTGTTATATAAATCAAAGATACTGCGCGTATATTGACGTTCCATATCATAAAAATCACTGGGCGGAATTTCCTGCGCACTGGCCAATGGGCCATCACCATGACCCTGCACACCATGACATGATGCACATTCAGATTCATATAAAGCCTGTACACCAGAAAGATCAGGAGCTTTTGAAGGACCCACTGAAATTTCATAATTAGCGATTAAATCTGCCTTGAGCTGCCTGGAGAGACTTGCCACCTGTTCACCCTCGACTCGCTGCTCAATGCCATCACGGATTTGTCTAGCCACTTCAAATAAAGTTGATTTAGCTTCACTCTCCGGCATATTTTGAATCATGGCGCCGAGCATGCCAGAGAATTCCTGCATCTCTGTATATTCAACTGTATTTACGATCTCACCATTTTCAACCGTTGGTGGATAATCTACACCAATGTAGTCCAGCATTTGAACCAGACGTTGAGATGGCTCAGCTTGAGAAACTACAGGAGTTACTAAAAAAAGAATGGATAACAAAAAGCCTGGTAATCGTGAAGCAAGCGGTTGTAAAAATAGCGTTGGCATTAGAATATATCTTTAATTTTATAAATGATAATGATTATCATTATCTATAGTATCAACAACCGTGTCAAGCATTGCATTTCCCTGAATGCCGCTATTCTAAACCATAATCACCATAACCATTTAATTTTAAGCACTTTATCTGACAGGATGACCACAAAACGCCACTATTAACCCAGCAATTCCTTCAGTCCTGCTAAATGTGATCGGCCTGTTTCAGGCGTGGACTTAACTTCATGCTTGCCACCCGACCACTCCAGGTCATCTTCGGGCAGTTCTTCGAGAAAACGACTAGGTTCACAGATCACCTTTTCACCATAGCGTTTTCGCACCCGCGCCATGGTCATGACCAGGCTACGTTGCGCACGGGTGATGCCCACATAGGCCAGACGCCGCTCTTCTTCGATACTGTCTTCCTGAATACTAACCTGATGCGGGATTAAATCTTCTTCAAAACCAACCAGGTAAACATGCGGAAACTCCAGCCCCTTGGCGGCATGCAGGGTCATTAACTTGACCGCATCCTGCGGCTTGTCATCTTCCTGACGTTGTAAAATATCCATCAACGCCAGCCGCGCCATCAATTCCGCGACACCTGCTTCCGGATCTTTAATCTGTAATCTAGATATCCATTCCAGCAATTCCAGCACATTTGCCCAGCGTCGTTCTGCATCTTCAACATCTTTACTTTGCTCCAGCAACCAGGTTTCGTAACCCAGGTCATCCAGTAATTGCCGAGTGATGGTGGTGGCCTGTTCATCTTCCGCACGATCGGCCAGTCGCAACAACCAGTCACAAAATTGACTCAGATTTTTATACGCCGATGCAGAGACATGACTTTCTATACCGATCTCACCACAGGCAGTAAGCAAACTCACCTCACGCTCAACTGCATATTTGCTCAATTTTTCCAGCGTCGCAGGGCCAATATTTCTGCGTGGTGTATTGATCACCCGAAGAAAAGCGGCATCATCATCAGGATTGGCCAGCAGGCGTAAGTAGGAAACTACATCCTTAATTTCAGTGCGCTCAAAAAATGAAATGCCGCCACTAACCACATAAGGGATGTTCATGGTACGTAAAAAAGTTTCAAAAATTCGTGCCTGGAAATTACCGCGATACAGAATTGCATAATGCTCATATTTTGTGCCGTTCTGTATTTTGTGCGATTGCAGTTCAATACAAACTCTTTCCGCCTCATCCTCAGAACTATTGCACTGCATCACGCGTATCGGGTCACCATAGCCCAAATCACTCCACAGACGTTTTTCATAAACGTGCGGATTATTTTTAATCAGTTCATTGGCGACCTTAAGAATACGACTAGTGGAACGGTAGTTCTGCTCCAGCTTGATCAACTCAAG